>Ga0302215_10000133_pt1 | contig 55979 bp, 42 predicted proteins | sample II_Fen_N3_1_FD_194580 | JGI IMG/M metagenome (GOLD analysis project Ga0302215, IMG submission 194580) | Peat permafrost microbial communities from Stordalen Mire near Abisko, Sweden - II_Fen_N3_1 | ecosystem: Environmental > Terrestrial > Soil > Wetlands > Permafrost | place: Sweden: Abisko... | reverse complement strand
ATCATTTCCTTGTTCCTTCCTTTTTAATCTATCATCATGTATTTTATTATATTTTGTCCAAACTCCTTCATAAAGGATGTTTCGAATTATATCACTCTCGACAAGACAGGGTAGCTTCTCAAATTCAATGCTACAAAGCGAGATCATCATATGGAGCATATTCTTGCAATCCTCATCAAAGTTCTCGTCCTCATATTGAGTTATAAAAGGATTGTAGCTGCCCTTTTTCTTATCTTTCTCAACATCATCATAGGCATCTAGAATATAAATATATTTTCCTAAATAAAACCCTAATTTTCTAAGAGTCGGTTCCCACATATCAGGCTTGTAAACAAATAATTCTGACATCAGATCACCAAAGCAACCTGCTACAATATCTATATTAATTTCCTGACTTTGCTCGCAACTTTGCAATCGACTTAAGCATTCACTAATTTGTTTACATTGTCTTGGATATTGCTTCTCTATTCTCCGATAATGATGCTGTAAGGTCTTCGCTCCTGCAAGACCCAACATACTTTTCTCATCTCTCCAGTCATCTAATAAATGATGATAGGTTAATGCGATATTCATATCTGCAACATACTCCGTCATCTCATTACATAAGGTATCATGCTTACGAATCGGGTGAGTAATACAGCGATTTTTTTCTCTCTCAGTTTCTGTCTCATACAATGAGGTAAGTAAAAGAATCAGAAAGGTCATATCATAGGACAGGGTCATTTGTCCAAAGCGACCGTATTTCGTTTTTAACGTTTTACATAAACCGCAGTAATAAGCCTTATATTTATAAAAATCCTTCATCTTAAGCTCAGGCTTATTAATCACTACATATCCAAACATGCACCCTCCACTAAATTGCTATTACAAAAATTCTATTTTCAATCACTGAATTATTACTAACAGAATTTCCTACTGAATTGTAATAGTATAGCATAAATTTTGCAGAATGAAAATGTTTCTGGGAAATATCATAAATATTTCATAATTAGTGTCATAATTTTAAGAAATAAAAAGCGTGGTTACTGTTAACGAATATTACAGTAATCACGCTTTTATGTCAGTTATTTTTATTGATTATAAAATAATATACTACAAATTTATTACGATACTTAAATAATCAACAATACTTCAACCTATTAATTGCTTTCACTAGGTTCAGGTGTAGGTGCTTCAGGAGTAGGTGTAGGTACTTCCGGAGTCGGTGTTACAGGTGTAGAATAATCTACCGTAAGTATTGGATTGCCATCTTTACTATCTACATATTCTTTATTTGCATTGTAAAGTCTGACTGAAACTACACCACCTTCTTTAATCAAATCCCTAAGGTCATCAACATCAAATTTAAAGGTAACTTTTTTATCATTTGCTTTAATATGACCATCCGTAGAGATATGTTTGGAACCAATATAAAGCCATGCTTTTCCGCCTGTTGCTTGTCCAGTAGTTATATCCGCAGTGATAACCAAAGATTCCGTAGTAGAATTTACAGTATTCGCAACCTGATTCGTCCCAGTAGTCGTAATCGTAACATTCTTAGGTAAATCAAGTCCCGGAGTTACTACAATAACTTTGTCTTTTTCTTGGGTAATCCTAACTCCAAGTTTATTTGCAATATACTTAATTAAGACTTTGGATTTCTTGTCATTCGATGTAGTAAAAATTCCGGAATTTTCATCAAGCACTCCATTTACAGTAGAAGTTTTCTCCTTGAAATTAATAACTATGACTACATTTCCTTTCGTTACGGTAAGAATAGCTGTTTGTTTGTCAAAGGTAACAGCGGCTTTCATACCCTGTGTTACTGCTTTAATTGGCAACTTATACTTGCCGTATTTAATAACCGGACCACCCTCCATTTTAAATTCCTGTTTCTTTTCTTTCATTTTGTTATGATGTTTCCCGCTGTCTTTTTGTGCTTCTTTTTTCTTTGTGTCTTGCGTATTTGGCTTTGCAAAGGCTACAGAAACTGTAGAGAAAACCAAAGTAAGTGTTAGTAATAAGCATAATATTTTCTTCATGATATATCTCCTTTCATTTAAACAAACAATTTGATGTGATGTAATTTAACAGTTACAGCTCATCATTATCTTTGTTATATTATATAATTCGATAGGAGTGAACGAAATTTTGGGGTAGGAGAAAAAAAAATTTCCCTACCCCACTAATTCTACAATTCGAATTATTAACGTTTACTTTTATCGTATGGAATTCCTTCTGCTTTCGGCGCTCGTGACTTCTTCGATGTAAAAATCAATACCAACATAGTAGCAACATACGGGAGCATCTTATAAAAGGTTTGATCAATATTAAGGGAACTTAAGAACGGTATCAAGGCCACTGAATAGGCCAGTGTCCTAAGGAATGCAAAGAATAATGCCGCAAAGAATATTTGAAGCGGTTTCCATTGACCAAAGATCATAACTGCCAATGCAAGGAAACCAAAACCCGCTACTCCGGTATGTCCATTCACATTACCATCCATAATTCCAACCGAATAAAAGAAACCACCAATACCTCCAAGAAATCCGGATATTGCGACTCCGCTGTGTCTCATTAAATAAACATTAATACCTACTGAATCTGCAGCGTGTGGATGTTCACCACAGGCGCGAAGTCTTAATCCAAATCTAGTTTTATAGAATATAATAATTGAAATTACTAATAATACAATTCCGATATAAACTGTAATATAAGTCTTTTCAAAAAATAGCGGTCCCAAAATTGGTATTTTACTCAAACCCGGTACTTCCTTTACGAAAAACTTGACATGATTGGTGATACCATCGCTATTAAATTTCATTTTACAAAATAGTAAAATAACTGCTGGAATAAACATATTCAATGCCGTCCCAGAGATTGTCTGATCTGCTTTCATATTAACTGCTGCAAAAGATAAAAGCATGGAATAGAGTATGCCTGCCAATGCTGCAATCAACATACCAATCACTAATATTATTTGAGGATTGAGAGTTGTTCCATCAATAAAATAAACAGTAAGACATCCAAAAAAGGCTCCAAATAACATAATTCCTTCCAGCGCGATGTTCACCACGCCACTTCGCTCACTAAACATACCGCCAAGTGCTACCAGCAATAAAGGAGTTGCCACAGGCAGCATATTTTGAATCAAATATATAATTGTATCCATAAACTATGCCTCCTTATTCTCATTCTTGCCTTTAACATGGTTTGTAAGTGAAGCATTTGGACCTCGAACAACTTCTCCTCTATTACGTTTTCGAAACAATTTACCAACAGCAACACTCATCAACATCGCAAAAGCCGAGAAGTAGATGATTACAGCAATTACAATATCTATAATTTCAGGTTTATACCCATAAAATGCACTTACTAACGAACCACCTCTACCAAGATGAGAAATAAATAACGCTGAAAAGATAATACCAATTGGATTGGAGCTTCCAAGCAATGCAACTGCAATACCATTAAAACCATTCGCAGCGATGACATTAATCGGCTCATAGGTCATACTGCTACCTGCTATTGCAGAAGGAGCCAAGATTGCAAAAGCACCACCAAGACCTGACAAGCCACCTGCTATAATCATGGTTAGAATTGTATTCTTTGTGTCACTCATCCCCGCGTATTTGCTTGCATGTTTGTTATAACCAGTTGCCTTTAATTCGTAACCAAAGGTTGTCTTATTCAATACTACAAACAAAATAATTGCAATTGCTATCGCCAGAATAATGGATAGATTTACATTGGAATTTGGTACTCCGAGAGATGGAATTTGTGCTGAAGATGGTAAATATGCTGTTCTTGTCATATTCGGAACATACATCTTTGCATTATTGATGATAAACATATCAACCAGATACATGCCAATATAATTAAGCATTATTGATGTAATAACCTCATGCACATTTAAAGTTGCCTTTAATAATCCAGGAATAAAACCCCAAAGCATACCACCAACCATACCGGCAAGTATGCATACAATCCAATGAATCCCCGGAGGTAACTCCCACATAAACCCTGCATACAATGCAAAAAACATACCGAAGGTATATTGACCTGAAGCTCCAATATTAAAGAGACCCATTTTAAAGGCAAAACCTACCGATAATCCGGTCATTAAAATTGGAGTCGCAAAATAAAACACATCGCCCAGTCGTCCGAGACCACCAAATAACATAGTTGTAAAACCATTGAAAGCACTTTCCGGACTTGCAATTAACATAACAAAAAATCCAACGATCAAACCAAGGGCAATAGCAAGTAACGCAGCTGCCAAGGAGGCCATTCCCTTGCTCTTCATAAGCATTGACGCTTGTGATTTGAGTTTTGGAGAAAATGTACTATTTCTCATATTTCTTCTCCTTTACGTTTCGTTTTGCACCAGACATATATAGTCCAAGCTCTTGAATGGTAGTTTCCTTCGGATTAAGCTCTCCTACGATTTCTCCTTCATACATAACTAGAATTTTGTCACTAACATTCATAACCTCTTCTAATTCAAAGGACATGAGTAATACAGCTTTCCCCTTATCACGTGTAGCAATTAATTGTTTGTGAATGAATTCTATCGCCCCCACATCAAGACCTCTGGTAGGCTGCACTGCAATCAGCAGCTTATGTCTCTTATCTATCTCACGTGCTATAATTGCCTTCTGCTGATTACCACCCGACATACCTCTCGTTATTGATATAGGTCCATGTCCACTTCTGACGTCATATTGTTCTATGAGTCTATCCGCATATGCCCTGACTTCCTTGTTTTTTATAAAACCTGCCGTTTGAAATTCGGGTTGCCAATATCTTTGTAATACCATATTTTCTTCTAAAGAATAATCAAGCACTAAGCCATGTTTATGTCGATCTTCTGGTATGTGACTCATTCCTAACACAGATCTATTACGAATTGGTAATCTAGTAATATCTTTACTGTCTAAGGTAATAGTACCCTCCTTAACCTTCTCAAGACCGGTGATTGCAGCGATTACATCGGATTGTCCATTCCCCTCTATTCCTGCAAGACACACAATTTCTCCTGCTTTTACCTCAAATGAAATATCTTTTACAGCATCTTTTTTGCTTAACTTTGAGGACATTGTAATTCTGTTTACAGATAATATCGTTTCTCCTACATGAGGTTCGTTTTTCTCCACACTGAAGTTGACATCTCTGCCTACCATCATTTTGGATAACTCTTCCTTGGTTGTGTTCTTTATCTCTACCGTTCCAATTCCTTTTCCCTTTCTTAACACGGTACATCGATCCGCAACTGCCATAATCTCATTTAACTTATGAGTAATAAACAAGATGGATTTTCCTTCTTTTGTGAAGCCACGCATGATTTCCATCAACTCATCAATTTCTTGAGGAGTTAGTACTGCAGTTGGTTCATCAAAAATAAGAATTTCATTTTCACGATAAAGCATCTTTAATATCTCTACGCGCTGTTGCATTCCTACAGAAATATTTTCAATTATTGCGTCCACATCGACCTGTAATCCATAACGTTTACTAAGTTCAACCACTTTGTTTCGTGCATCTTTTTTTTGTAAGAATCCCAGTTTATTCGGTTCTACACCAAGTATAATATTTTCCAGAACTGTGAATATTTCTACTAATTTAAAATGCTGATGAACCATACCAATACCCAATCGGTTTGCGTCATTTGGATTATTAATTGTCACCTTCTTGCCGTTCTTTTTAATTTCTCCTTGCTCTGCTTGGTACAGACCAAACAGCACACTCATTAACGTTGATTTTCCAGCTCCATTTTCACCTAACAGTGCATGAATTTCACCCTTACGTAATTGAAGTGTTATGTCATCATTTGCTTTAAATCCAGCAAACTCTTTGGTTATGTGAAGCAGCTCAATAATATAATTCTCCATATTTACCTCATTATTATCATTAAAATAAGCGACTATTATATATAAAAACTAAAGTTATTATGTGCAATACAATCTTGAATTAACACTTAATTTCTAAGTAATTCATAGGATGATAGAAAGGGGAAAGGTAATTCCTTTCCCCTTTAATCACTTAATTTCGAACCAAGTGTAAGATATCTCATTTCTTTCTATTCTTATCTTGTCTGCACTGTAACTTTTGCAAGGGAAAGGCCACTCTTTAGTTCATCTGCAGTGGCTACCCCATTGGCATCCTTGATTTCAAAATCTCGAACTATCTTTACAGAATCTTTCGCTAAAGTTGCATATACACTATCATATGCCCCCTTATTAAAGCTCTTAAATCTGTCAAAGGCATTCTTATTCGCTTCTCCTATCACTTCAGTCGGAAGACCCACACCATTATTGGATGCATTAAATACGGTTGTTGTACCTGCATAAGTCTTCCAGCTATCATTTTTATAAATGGATTGTAATACGGTGATAACTGATGCTCCAAGACCTTTCATAGCTGAAGTAACTACAGTATCACTATCATATCGTTGATCAACATCTACACCAATTACCTTAGCACCTGCTTCAGAAGCGGCCGACATAACACTTTTACCTACTGATCCTCCACAAGCAAAGATAACTTCTGTTCCTTCTTGGTACATTGTCTTTGCAAAGGCCTTGTTGGTATCTGTTTCAGCAAAATCACCTGTATAGTGATAAAGTACAGAAACTGCTCCATCACCAAGGTTAAGCTCTTTTGCAGCAGCCTCAGCGCCCTGAAGAAAACCATAGCCATATGCCTTAACTGCAGGAACAGCCATACCACCCATAAAACCTAGCTTGGTATAACCATCCTTAACAATTGCATAACCTGCAAGGTATCCTGATTGCTCTTCCGCATACATAACACTAGCTACATTTGACTCAGTTTTAAACACCTTGTAGTCAGCTGTGTGTGGCTTACCATCAAGAAGAATAAATTTTACGTTGGGATACTTTGTCTGAGCCTGATATACCGGAACCTCAAATAGAAAACCAGGAGTTACAACTACCTTTGCACCGGCAGTGACTGCAGAATCAATTGCTGCAAGATATCCGGCATCATTTGCTTCGTCTGGTTTAAAATACTTATGTGAAATTTTATTTTCTTTTGCAAATTTTTCAACACCTTCCCAGGAACCCTGATTAAAAGACTTGTCGTCAATATTTCCTTTATCGGTGATAAGTGCAATTTCACTTGTTTGTTTTGTTCCACACCCTGTTAATACTGCGCAAGCTAAAATGAGTGTTATTACAATTAACAGAATTTTTTTCATATTGAATTCCTCCAAAATAAGATTACGGACAAGCCGTTCAAAATAGTGATTTATCATTCTAAATGTTTACTATTTTAGAATGAAGATTGTTTGAATTATTTCCACAAAATAAATATTAACTATTTATATAAATATAGAATGTTCAGCTATTTGATTATTATTACTTTAAACAATGAATTGTCACTAATTTACGTAAATTTTTGGTTAATTTTTCTTATTATAATATTTATCTGCAAGGCACTATTTCATAATTTCTAAGCACTTTATTGCCTTTACTTGTAACTGGGTATGCGTTATACTATTTGAAAGCATAAAATAGACTACATTGGATATAAATGCATTCATGATATGGTATTGAAAGAGAGGATTTATTATATGAAAATAGTTGTATTAGCAGGGGGAACCAGCTCCGAAAGAGATGTTTCGTTAGTTACAGGAACCATGATTTATAAAGCACTTAAAAACAGTTCTCATCAGGTTATATTACTAGATGTTTTCTTAGGTTATGAAGGCAATACAAACAATGTGTTTGACATAGAAAAGGATTGGGCAGAGAATATTAGTGCGGTAAAAGAAAGTAATCCTGATATCAATCAAGTAAAAGCTTTACGAAAAGATAATTCCGATAATTTTTTTGGATCCTCCGTACTTGATATCTGTAGCAAAAGTGATATTGTATTTCTTGCTTTACACGGGGAGAATGGTGAGGATGGTAAAATCCAGGCAGCTTTTGATTTAATGGGAATCAAATATACCGGAACAGATTATACCAGTAGTGCTCTTGCAATGGATAAAGCAATTTCAAAAGAAATTTTCTCCTATTATCACATACCAACACCGAACGGTATCCATGTTAAAAAGGGTGATGCCTTCGAATGGGATTTATTCCCTTGTGTCGTTAAAGTATGCAATGGTGGTTCTAGTGTTGGCGTTTCCATTGTTAATTTACCCCAGGATATGAAAACTGCACTTAGTAATGCCTTTGAATTTGGTAACGATGTTATTATTGAACAATATATTAAAGGTCGAGAATTTTCGATTGGTGTCATTGATGGGCGAGCTCTTCCAATTATTGAAATTGCTCCTCTCGTTGGATTCTATGACTATAAAAACAAATATCAAGCAGGTAGCTCCGTTGAAACCTGTCCTGCAGTGCTTAGTGCTGAAACAACCCGCAAGATGCAAGTTATTGCAGAAGAAGTATTTCAAGCTCTTCGCTTAAAAACCTATGCGCGTGTTGATTTTATGTTGAGTGAACAAAATGAAATATATTGCTTAGAGGCTAATACTCTACCCGGTATGACCCCTACTTCTCTCCTACCGCAGGAAGCAAAAGCAGAAGGAATGGACTTCTTAACTCTTTGCGAAAAGATTATTGAGATATCTTTAAAAAAATACGAATAGTTTGATTCGTTTATTACGATTATACTTATGACTTTATTGAGAATGGAGATTGTTATGAAGAATATGACTCTACTTCAAGTTGCCTCAGCCTGCAATGGACGAATTGTGGGCGCTTATGATGTGAATTTGGAGATTAACGGTGTCGTTGTTGATTCCAGAAAAATCGAACAAAACTTTCTGTTTATTGCAACTGTTGGAGAACGAGTTGACGGACACAACTTTATTAATACTGCCTTTGATCAGGGTGCAATTGCTGCAGTTTGTGAAAAGGTCCCTGACGGCGTGAAAGGTCCCTGTATCTTGGTTGATAACAGCTTTGAAGCACTAAAGCAAATCGCAACCTGGTACCGTTCACAGCTAAGTATTAAGGTAGTGGGCATTACAGGCAGTGTTGGAAAAACCAGCACAAAAGAATTCATAAGCAGTGTATTGGAGCAGAAATATCACGTGTTAAAAACCGAAGGAAACTTTAACAATGAAATTGGATTACCCCTTACAATTTTAAAAATCAAAGATTATCATGAGATCGCGGTTTTAGAGATGGGTATCAGTGATTTTGGTGAGATGCACCGCCTGAGTAAAATTGCAAAGCCTGACCTCTGTGTTATTACTAATATTGGACAATGTCATCTTGAAAATCTTGGTTCGAGAGAAGGCATCTTAAAGGCTAAGAGTGAGATCTTTGATTTTATGAGTGAAGATGGAAGTGTTTGTATTAACGGTGATGATGATATGCTTTCTACAATAAAAGAAGTAAAAGGCAAAAAGCCAATCAAGTTTGGTATTCATCCTAGTAACGATGTAGCTGCCACTGACATCACAACACACGGATTATTTGGAAGCTCCTGTTCCATTCATATTAATGAAAATGAGCTTCTTCACGATCAAGCGAATATGACGAATCAAATTCTACATGCCGACATCCCGTTGCCAGGAGAACATATGATATTAAATGCCCTAGCTGCTACCGCAGTTGGTACCTTACTTCAACTGTCTGCGGATGAAATTGTAGCAGGAATCCGCGCTGTGAAGCCAGTTGGCGGAAGAAGCAATATAATAAAAAAGAATAACCATACCATTATTGATGACTGCTATAATGCAAATCCAGTATCAATGAAGTCAGCAATCGATTTACTAGGCAAAGCTGATACAAGAAAGGTAGCTATTCTTGGTGACATGTTTGAGCTTGGTGAGAAAGAAAAGGAACTACACAAAGAGGTTGGCGAATATGCTGCAGTTGAAGTTGATGTTCTTATATGTGTTGGCGCTCTCTCTCGCAATATGTATGACGGCGCTGTACAGGAAATAAAGAACCCATCCCACCCATGTAGGGTAGAATATTATGAAACTAGGGACGAAATGTTAGTCCATTTGGACCAAATGATAAAAACGAATGACACAATCCTTGTTAAGGCCTCACATGGAATGAAATTTGAAGAGGTTGTGAGATATTTAGGAGAATAGGAATTCATACTTACGACGAATCTGCATGAAGGGCTACATAAAAAAGCATGTTTCTCATTTAAAGATTCTTTAAAAAAATTTAAAATTTCTTTGTAAAATTTATTACTTTTTATTAAAAATGCTTAAGATTGCTTAAGCTTATTTTAGCTTGTTTAAGCTTGTTTAACTTATTAAAAATTTTAAATTAATTTATACGAATATACATGCAAGGTTATGTTCTCATATGTTATTCGTAAGGTAAATTAATGAATAAGTGGTCATATGTATGCAAATGCGCAGACCGGCCTCATGCGGTTTCACTATACCGCATGTGGGTAAGGCAAGTCATTTGTATACATATGTCCACTTATTCATTTTCACTACCTAAATATTTTGTTTACATTATATGGTTAATATGTTATATTTATCTTGATAAGGCGCAATCTTCATCTTGTTTTACTATAGTTTGCAAAGGCGTTAGCCAGATATTTATTCCTCTCATTATTGAAGGGAGGAACCTATGTCAATATTCAAAAAAATCTATTTACCCATCTTGTTATGCATTGTTCTAATTGGAGCTTCACTTCCTAATCAAACTGTATCAGCTGCTGTATCGAATCCTTTTCCATTCATCCTCTTAACTAAATATAATGCAACTCTAGATATTGGTGATGAGCTTTATATTATGGCTATTACGTCGAATTTAAAGCAACCAACCTGGAAAAGCAGTAATTCAAAAGTTGCAACCGTGAATACTTATGGCATTATAACCGCTAAGAAAGCAGGTTCTGCATTAATTACTGCCAAGATCAAGGACGCTGAGGCTTCCTGTTATATCACAGTTAAGAAGACACAAGTCTCTATCAGCTATTCCACAGTCTATATTCAACGTGGACAAACTTTTAAATTGAGTGCATCAACATCAAATGGGTCCAAAGTGACCTGGAAGAGCTCCAAAAAAAGTATAGCTACAGTCGATGAATACGGAATGGTAACTGCTTTAAAACCCGGTGTAACGCAAATAATTTCTACCGCTGATGGATCAACAGCCACCTGTAACTTCAACGTACTCTCACCGACCGTTAAGCTCAATAGCACCTCCGTCTCCCTCTATCGTGGTCAAACCCTTAAATTAACAGCTAGTGTTTCTTCAAAAATCACCCCAGTTTGGAAAACAAATAAAAAAAGCGTAGCTATTGTGAATAAGACAGGTACGATTACAGCGATTAAGCATGGTTCCGCTATTATCTCAGCTACGGTGGATGGTGTCACCGCAGAATGTAATATCACTGTTTTACAACCACAAATCACGCTAAGCAAATCTGAATTGACCTTAAAAAAAGGAAATACCGCAACTATCTCAGCTACGGTATCCTCCAATAATCTACCCTCGTGGTCAACCAGTAATCCAAACATCCTATCAATAAATTCGAAGGGTGAAATCAAAGCTTTACAAAAAGGAAAAGCATATATCTACGCCACGGAAGATGGTATAAAAGCACGGTGTACAATCTATGTAACCAATTAATTCTTTACAGAAGGAATAAATATCGCAAACTATAGTAAATTCTAACTTATTTTCATTTCACAGCAAATCATGCCCTAATCGCTTCAAAGATATATTTCTCTTCTATTGGCTCACTCAGCAAAAATCCTTGAATATAATCACAATTATGCTCCGTTAAATACTTTAATTGCTCTTCTCGTTCTACGCCCTCTGCAACCACTTCAATGCCGAGTTGATGGGATAAGGTAATGATTGAACCTACGATTTGATTTAAAGAATTTGACGCTGTAATTTTATCGATAAATGTCTTATCAATCTTTAAAACGTTTATCGGTAGCATTTGAAGGTAATTTAATGAAGCATAGCCAGTTCCGAAATCATCTAGAGCAATGCGTATTCCTAAGTTCTTCAGCTGATGTATGACATCAATGACGTGTTCCGGATACGCGATAAATACTGATTCTGTTATTTCCAATTCCAGATTACAACTATCAAACCCTGTTTTCTCTAACACCCTTTTTACCATTGCTACAAAAGACGGTTCTATAATTTGAATTACAGAAATATTAACAGAAACGACTGGTGTCATAGCATATCGAATTCTAAATTCAGTGAATTTTCGTAGAACCGTTTCCAAAATCCATTCACCGATTTCAATGATCAACCCTGTCTCTTCCGCAATCGGAATAAATTCTCCGGGACTAATTAATCCCAACTCAGTGTGTTTCCATCTTACGAGAGCCTCATATCCTCTCAAGCTTGTGGAACTGCTGAAATACTGTGGTTGGAACACCATGTATAATTCATTATTACGAATGGACGTCATCAACCCACTTTCAAGCCTAACTCTTTTCAACAATTCCTCTTGCAATTCCTTTGTATAAAAACGAAATTCATTCTTACCAGAATTTTTCGCCCTATATAACGCAATGTCAGCTTTTCGAAACAGCTCTTCCGCATTGGTACCATCTTCGGGGTATTTCGTAATTCCAAAACTCGCTCTTATATAAAACTCTTTACGTTGAATAAAAATAGGTTGGGAAAGTACGTTGCGAAAACATTCTAAATAGTGAATAAGTTCATCTCCCAGCATACTCCTACGAATCAATATAACGAATTCATCACCGCCAACACGCCCTAATAGATCTTCCTGGTGACAACAACTTTTCCATAGTAGAGTAACCTGTTTCAAAATCTCGTCACCAACATTATGACCCATTGAGTCATTAATCTTCTTAAAGTTATCCAGATCCAAATACACCAATATAAAGCTATTTTCCAACGGTGACATTGAATCGGTTAATAAATCAATCTGATCTAACATCATTTTTCGATTTGGGATACCTGTCAATATATCATAGTAAGCTAGATTATGTAGCATCTCTTCATTCTTTTGAACAATATGGCCGTAATCAATCACCTTTTTTATCTGTTTATTCAAACGTTTATTATATTCTGAAATAATTACCGTAATTCCAATTGATGTAATTGATAAGATACTGCCCGGAAGTGCTTCAAGGTTATTATCAAAAACAACGGATCTCAAAGTTGAGAAGAAAGTATAAGTACATATTAAAATTGCGATTAGGTTGCTCCTTTTGATCGGATTTAATGTAAGTAAGATAATCGATATCACTTGCCCTTGCGCTATAATTCCGGTATATGAGTATTTATTAATCTCGATTCCAAATATATTAATATTCATCCCCACATTGTGTATAGACAGGTTCATTACCTGAAAATTTAGCGTAAAATAAAAAGCAATGCAACTCCAAAAGAATACCCAATTCAATATACTTGATTTATGCTGTGGATATAACATATTTAACTTTTCTAAATGTTCTTTATTAGATACAACCTTCATCTGCATTTTATCCTTTTCTTGGTATTTTGCCTTATATCAGAATAATAACATAATGACTATGTACTGTCTACAAATTTTTCCATTATATGTCAATTTAACATTATATTGCTCCCACATCTTTCCTCTGATATAATAAAATCAATAACAAGATGGGGTGAAGGCAAATGAGTTTATCAAAGTTGTTAACCAATAAAAACTATTATTTTTCAATCATTAAGCAAGAGTGGATTAATGCAAGCGATTCTTTTCCTGATTATTTACGTGAAATCAATCAAGACATAAAAGAAAATAACGAACAATATCTTAACTCTTCCATTGATAAAATCAAAAAGCAAATAAAGCGTTTCCATTCACTACCTATTCTTAATGATAAGTGGAAACGCAAAACTTTACTTATGTTTGAAGATATTTTGCTTACAGAGGATATTTTATCAGTTCACCAGCATATATCAGCTACAACCATGAATAAATTTCAAGATGAGATAACGTACTTTATACAAGAAGTTAGGAACTTCGCGCCTGAACTTGCCTTTGAAGATATTGGTCAAGCTGCCCGCAACTACATTGTATATGTAATGTTTAAAGAAATGCATAACGATACTTCAGGTTTTAATAAAGCTGCGTTCGGATACAGTATGTTGTATCCTTTCACTGATAATTATATTGATAACAAATCAATTACTTCACAGGATAAAAAAAACTACAATCAGCTCATTTATGATCAAATCAAAGGTAAGGTCACTAACCCTATTACCGTGCACCAACAAAAAACCTGTAAACTAATCAAAGCAATCGAGTCCTTATATCCACGTGATGATACATCAATCTATGATTTATTACTCATGATGCTAGACGCACAAGAATATAGCCTTCAGCAGCAAAACAAAAACCACCCACTTACGAATGAAGAACGATTAGATATCTCCATTTATAAAGGTGGAATTTCTGTGCTAATTGATCGATATTTTGTGAACAAGGAGCTTACCGAGAACGATATCATCTTTTATTTGGGTTTTGGGTTCTTTTTACAACTTGCTGACGATCTACAGGACATAAAAGAAGATCAATTAAAAGGTCACAGCACCCTACTAACCTTTGATACCAACTTCAAGACGGAAGAAAAGCTAGTTAACAAAATGATACATTTTCTAAACAATTTAATGCGTGTTTATCATCCCGACAACGCTGCTTTTAGAGACTTTATATTATCAAGTAGCTACCTACTTATCTTTTCTTCCGTGGTTGGAAGTAAGGAATTTTTTTCGAAAAGCTATTTACACACGATTAATACTTATCTACCATTTAATCAAGCTTTTTTAAATAGCTTATCGGATCACAAAATCGAGAATATGAATACAAAATCGAGGGATCCGTATATGAAGCGACTAGACGAATTATTGAAAAAGAGAAAGAAACGATGGTAAATTCTATCGTTTCTTTCTCTTTTCATTTATCATATTTACTTAAATTTGAATATTAATGTCATTCATTTTACTTAAATTGATGATGACCAAGCTTAAAGGTATACCCTTTAATCTTACGGCTGAAGGATAAATATTTACTAAAATCTTTCTTCTTGCCATTCACAGTAATGTATTTTTCACCACTCAATGCTGCCTTCGCTGCTTTCACACATTCCTTTTCCTTAGCTGAAGTAAATCCACCTTTATCATAATCTGCCAACGCTTTATTAAAAGATCCGCTTCTTACAGGACTAAATTGGCTTTTCTGATAAATTACTGCCTTTACACTATTCGGATAACGACTAGATCTCACTCTGTTCATAACTACAATTCCTACTGCTAATTTGCCATTATAAGATTCTGAACCGGCTTCACAATATATAATACAAGATAATAATCTTAAATCCGCTGCTGTATACTTTTTAACATCCTTTGTTTTTGTATCTGTATTAACAACCTTTGCTGTCTTAGTTGCTTCTTCCTGTGTAGATCCATTTGTACTAGCAAATGCTTTTACATTAGTATAATTGAATATCAGAACGCTGATAAACATACACAAGATTATTTTTCTAAGTTTCATGTTACTCTCCTTAAGATAGACAGCTATAAAAGTTACAAAACTATAACCAAGTCTATTAATTTTTTAAGTCAAATTCTTTAAGTTTTTAACAATTAGTTAACAACCTTGTAATAATTATACCATATATAATTAAAATTTCAAGTATTTTATTTCATTTTATCTTACTTTTAACTATTAGTGCAGTATTTACCAGTCTGAAATGTTATATAATTGTTAAATTTATTAACTAATTTTTGTCCTATATAGTGATATAAACAGGGGCAAGCGCAACTTCTTTACTAAGGTTACGCTTGCCCTATTTATTATATCTATTTTTATATTTATGACAAATTGATGACAAATTAGCATTCATTATTTTCTAAATCTTTCTTGAACTCAATATTCCTTTAAGAAGCAACCATATCCAATGCTGCTTTTGTTTTTGATACGGTTTCCCTGCCAGAATTAACTCATTTACTTTGATATCTTTCAATAATAATTTTGGTGTATTGAGTGGATTATCACTTAAGATTACCATATCACCAACTTTGCCTACTTCAAGTGACCCTCTTTCTTTTTCATCAAAAGTAGCGTAACACCCCCAATATGTCGCCATTCGAAGTGCTTCCTGTACGGTTAACTGCTGTTGTATCTGCGGATGATTGCAAGCATTATGTATCCATAACATTGGATCTGGATCGGTACATGGCGAATCAGAACCGGCAGAGATAATAATGCCACGATCAACGAAATCTCTAAGAGGGTTTAACTTCTCTTCTCGCTCACCCAGGATACTTTGCAAATACCAGTCCGGCTCCTGTCTCCATACAATAAAGGCAGTTTGTAATGGAATTTGGATGTGATGTTTTTCACATAACCCAAGACCTTCCTCTGTCGGTAAACAAGCATGAATAATGCCATGGCGGTGATCTGTTCGAGGATAATCCTCTAGTGCAGCTGCAATCGCTTTTGCAGCTTGATTAAAGGCGGCATCTCCAATCGCATGTAGCTCAATTTGAAGTCCTTGGCGATTTGCTTTCTTGCAAAACTCAATTACTTCCTCGTCCTTATAATAAAGTATTCCGTTTTGCTCTGTTCCCTCATAGGGTGTTAACATAGCTGCATCCATGGAGCCAAAACATCCATCCAGTGCTGTTGCAAAACATCCTCCTATACGCGGAAGCTTTCTTTTTTTTACCTTATTAATATCCATTGTTTGAAAGAATACACGCATTTGAAAACCACTAGAAGCACCCCTACCAACATATCGTTCAAGATCTACATCCATATCCTTAGGAAATCCAATGCCAGTTACGGTATGTAGCATTCCAATTCCCTTAGAAGCCATATAATCAATGGCCTTTTGCATTGATTTCACCAAATCTCCTACCGTTACTGTATTAGTGACATAATCTGTAGTTGCAAAGAAAGCTTCTTGATTCATCTCACCGGATTGTGGATTATAACCTCTTATCGTTTTTATCTTCTCTGGCAATTTCTTAAGTAATGCAGTGTTCACGATGCAGGCATGACCATCGTATTTCACTACCATTACTGGTCTATCCTTTGTCACACTATCCAAATCCGTTCTAGATAATAATGTACGTTCTTTCACTGAGTGTGGCGACGCCCCAAAAGCTATAATTACCTTTGCTTTTGTCTTTGGTAGAAACTCTGTAAGTTTTTCCTTCATTTCTTCATTGCTGGTAACATCCATTACGTTAAGCCCTGCGTTGAATAATGACATGCTTGCAAAATGCAAATGTGTATCAACAAAAGAGGGTAACAATACCTGCCCACCCAATTCAACGGCCCCAATCCCTTGAAACTTTACCGGTAAGTCATCTCCTACATATTGTATAATGCCCTTATCCTCAACTAGATATTGAAAGATTTGATTGTTGTTATCGCAGGTCAAAATAGTTCCATGATAAATTCTCATTGCGCCCTCCTTATCATATACACACAAAATCAATTAATTTAAATACCAAATTTTAGTTATTTCTATTCTTACATATTAGATTAGAAACTGTCAACTCAAATCCATTCAGTATTTACTATTGATAAGGAGATTTCCTACCCCTTGCCTAAGTATTAAATTAATTAGTAACAACAATCACAAAATCACTTAATCAACTCATATCTATTATTGCATTATAAAATTATTCACTCTTCTTTTCTCTACTAAAATAAATAGATGCAATAATACTACCAGCCAATATTGTAAAGATCACACCCAATGAAACACCGATTGATATATGAATATGAAAGAACAGAACCAATAGCTTAATTCCTGTAAAGCTTAAGATCAATCCTACTCCATATTTTACATATGTAAATCTTTCATGCAATCTTCCTAATAAGAAATAAAGGCTACGAAGTCCCATAATTGCAAAAATATTGGAGGTATAAACAATAAATGGATCTGTTGTGATTGAGAATATCGCTGGAATAGAATCTATTGCAAATATAATATCCGTAAATTCAATTAAAATCAAAATTGCAAATAAAGGTGTCGCATATAACTTTTTCTTATTACGAACAAAGAATTTTTCTCCTTCTAACTTTTCAGTAATAGGAATAATTTTGCCCACCAACTTTAAAATACCACTGTCTTTGAAGTTTTCTTTTTTTTCTTTTTTTAACATCATCTTTAATCCGCTAAATATGAGAATTGCACCAAATACATATAAAATCCATTCAAACATTTCTACAATGGTAACACCAAGCATAACAAAGATTAATCTTAATATAATCGCGCCGAATATACCATAATTCAATACTCTTCGCTGATATTGTGAGCTGATTCCAAAAGACGAAAAAACCATAATAAACAAGAATAGATTATCAATACTCAGACTCTGCTCAATAATATATCCACCCAAGAATTCAAGGGCTCTCTCTTCTCCTAATGTAAAATAAATACCCATGTTAAAACATAAGGCCAATCCAATCCAAAACAATACCCAAAACAGTGCTTTCTTTGTAGACATTTTAATCCTCCTAATTCATTATACTAATAATAATTTCTCTTCAATTCTCTATTCATATATCAATTCATCCGACCCGACAATCAAGATAATTACTGAACTTTCTCTCTATCCCCTCCTTACCATTTAAATTGGTACTATAAATATGTGGAAATCGATCTTAACAAACGTAAAAAAGACCTTTAACACAACTCAAAAATAAGAGTCATGTTAAAGGTCTTGCTTTCCATACAGGAGCATAAAGCCAGGCAATCTTAGCCGGTTGTTGACTTTACAGCTTGTAAGCTACTCCCCTTTATAAACATAGCCATATTCTAACGGATTATGTTTGGCAATGTCAATACTTACTTCCAGATATTAAAAATTTAATAATTTTTACAACAATTTTATTACTATTAAATATTACTTTTCATATTTTCACAAAAGAATACAAAACTCACACAATAAAACCTAGAACCTATACAAAATAAACAATATAAGAAACATTTATTACCATTATTAAAATTATGTTTGCACATATTCATTAATTATCTCTTTTTATTTGTATTATTATTATAAATATAGTATAATAAAAGTATAAGCTTTTTTATATGAAAGGAGATTTACAATGATTACTACACTTTTATCAGGTTCAGAAGTTGACTTACCAGTTCCAGACCTAAATGGTTTTCAAAGCAATTTACTTATTGCTGGTATTATCATCTGTTTGTTAGGAATCTTGTTTGGAATTACGATGTATTTATCCATTAGAAAGATTCCTGCTCACAAATCTATGCTTGACGTATCAAAAACCATCTATGAAACTTGTAAGACCTACATGATTCAACAAGGCAAATTCCTACTTATTCTATTTTGTTTTATTGCTGTTTGTATTGCCTTTTACTTTGGATACCTAAACGGCAAAGGGGTTGGAGGCACCCTGTTTATTCTATTCTTTACCGTCCTTGGTATGGCTGGCTCGTATTCAGTAGCATGGTTTGGTATGAGAATTAATACATATGCGAACAGCCGTATGGCGTTTAATTCTTTAAAACGTTCTCCAATGAAGTTAATGCAAATACCAATGAAATCCGGTATGAGTATTGGCGTATTATTAATCAGTGTTGAATTAGCTATGATGCTTACCATTCTACTGTTTGTTCCTTCCGGTCTGAAGGGCGCAAGCTTTATCGGTTTTGCAATTGGTGAATCCCTCGGTGCAAGTGCTTTACGTATTGCCGGTGGTATCTTTACAAAGATTGCTGATATCGGTTCTGATTTAATGAAGATTTTCTTTAAGATAAAAGAGGACGACCCACGTAACCCTGGTGTAATCGCTGACTGTACTGGTGATAATGCTGGTGATAGCGTTGGACCTACTGCCGATGGCTTTGAAACCTATGGTGTAACCGGTGTAGCTCTTATCTCCTTTATCTGCTTAGCAGTTGGAAGCAAATTAAGTGGCACTGAGCAGGTATTATTACAGACTAATCTCTTAACTTGGATCTTTGTAATGAGAATTTTAATGGTAATTTCTTCTGTTGTATCCTTCTACATTAATAATGTAATAAGCGTTGCTATCTATGGTAAAAAGGAAAAAATGGATTTTGAACGTCCTCTTTCCAATTTAATTTGGTTAGCTTCCATATTCTCCATTATAATTACTTTTATAGCAAGTTACTTCTTAATCGGACCAAGTAGTGAAGTTGCAAAAGTCGGAAGCCATGGATCTTCCTTATGGATTGTATTATCCATAATTATTAGTTGTGGTACCTTAGGTGCAGCTTTAATTCCTGAATTCACTAAACTTTTTACTAGTACGAAATCGGCTCATGTACAGGAAACGATTAATGCATCGAAAGAAGGTGGCGCTTCCCTTAATATATTATCCGGCTTTGTTGCAGGTAACTTTAGTGCATTCTGGATTGGAATGGTTTTTGTAGTTCTTATGTTAATATCCTATTTTGCAAGTACCTTTGGTTTGGATAGCATCATGCTTTATCCTTCCGTATTTGCATTTGGTCTTGTAGCTTTTGGTTTCTTAAGCGTTGGTCCTATCACGATTGCGGTAGACAGTTATGGTCCGGTTACAGACAATGCTCAGTCTGTATACGAGCTTTCTTTAATAGAAGAAATCCCTGACATTGCAAACAAAATCGAAAAAGAATTTAAATTTAAACCTGATTTTGAAATGGCAAAAGATTATCTTGAAGAAAATGACGGTGCAGGTAATACCTTCAAAGCGACTGCAAAACCAGTTCTAATTGGTACTGCTGTTGTTGGTGCTACCATTATGATCTTCTCACTTATTTTAATCATTCAGAAGACCTTGCCTGCAGGAACCACGATCGAAAGTATCTTAAACATATTAAATCCATACACTATCCTTGGTTTTCTTTGTGGTGGTGCGGTTATCTTCTGGTTTACCGGTGCCGCTACCCAAGCAGTTTCTACTGGTGCTTACAGAGCAGTAGAATATATTAAGAAGAATATTAAACTTGATGAAAATGCTAGCCAAACTGCAGCGATTGAGTCTTCTAAGGAAGTTGTTAAAATCTGTACTCAATACGCACAAAAGGGTATGTTGAATATATTTATTGCAATCTTCTCTTTCGCACTTGCTTTTGCTTGTATCTTCACACCAGCTTTAGATGGCGAAAAGACTGCAGCCTTCTTCATCTCTTACTTAATCTCCATCGCTACCTTCGGTTTATTCCAGGCAGTATTTATGGCTAATGCCGGCGGCTGTTGGGACAATGCTAAGAAGGGTGTTGAAGTTGATTTAAAACAAAAAGGTACTCCATTACATGATGCTACTGTAGTTGGTGATACAGTTGGTGATCCATTCAAGGATACTTCTTCCGTAGCATTGAATCCAATCATTAAGTTTACTACCTTGTTTGGTACTCTTGCAATGGAAATTGCTATTTCCGATAAGTTTAAAGATATAGCACCTTTTGTTGGTGTATTCTTCTTACTTGTTGCACTTGTATTTGTATGGCGTTCTTTCTATCGTATGAGAATTACAGATACTAAATAATTTTATAACTTTATTAAAAAGAGCTGCTTTAAATTCGCAATGAATTTAAAGCAGCTCTTTTTTGTGGATTAATATCTACCTATCTCCAAATATATCAGCAATAATTTTATCGTATTCAGTTAAGCGATCCGCTTTCCTGATTTTCTTTAAATAATTATCATTCTCTGTTACGGTAGGAATCATAAAATTCCATAATTCCTTCATTTTATAAAGAACATTATGTCCACCTGATAATACAAGTTTGTAATCTTCGTATATTTTATCATGAAACTCTTTCATGATTTTCAGATTCGTCTTATTGTTATTTTTAATGTCATCAATCAACCCTGGATTACGTAACAGTCCTCTTCCTATCATGATTGAATTAATATCAGGAAAAGCTTGTACAAATGTGTTATAATCTTGAACAGAACAAATATCTCCATTATAACAAAGAGGATTTTTACTAAGTCTAATTGCCTCCTTAAAGATCTCTAGATTAGGCTTATTTTTATAATAATCCTCTCTCGTCCTAGGATGAATAATTAACTCCTCAATGGGATATTTATTATATATATCAATTAGTTCAAAAAATTCTTCTGGATTGCTAAAACCAATTCTTGTTTTAACAGAGATTTTCATAACATCTGCTGCGAAGATTTCATCCAAAAACACATCTAATTCCTTTGGCTTTCTTAAGAAACCTGACCCTCTGAATTTGGATACCACTGTCCCGGAAGGACACCCAAGATTCAAATTACACTCTTCATAACCTAATTGTTTAAACTTGTGAGCGGTATGTATAAAATCCTTAGCATTATTCGTCATAATCTGTGGAACTAGATTTATTCCTGTATTATTCTCCGGTAATACATCTTTTAATTCCTTTGTTTTCAATCTTGCATTCTGATTTGGAACCACAAAAGGTGAAAAGTATTTGTCAATATTATCAAAATAGGCGTGATGTGCATTGCGATAGACATAGCCTGCGATGCCTTCTAGTGGTGCAAAGTAAAATTTCATGTCCTATAAACTCCTTATCTATATGTCTTATAATCATTTCATGCTGTATTCAAACATCTCATATTTTAGAATCGTTCCTTCGCTTATTTCCGGCGGTAAGAGGGCTCTGGCTACTAATTTTAAATCAGCTTCCTCATTATCGACTTTTCGAAGATGAGCATACTCCCCGTCAATCCTATCAACTACATATTCCCACATCTCCATACAACTTACTCCTTCATGTTACAATATAATATTTAAATATAAATACTTCTATCTTAAAATTTGCCAATAGACCTTATATCTTTTAAGATTTGCCAATAGAATCTCTATCTTTTATGATTTGCCAATAGATCCTCTATCTTTAAGATTTACCAATAGCTCCTCTATCTTAGGTGTGCATCTTCTTCCACCACAGGGACCCGATCCTACACCGGTAGCATTTCGTACTTTTTCTAGCGTATCAGCTCCATTCTCAATTGCTCTCTTAATTGTTGCTCTGCTGATTCCTTTGCATATGCAAACCTTCGTCATTTTATCAAGAATTTCTTCATTCAAATCGCCCATTAAGTTACTCCTTTGTCTTCAATAAATTTATTATATATGATATGGTATAAAACTTAAATATAATTTTAATAATGAGGTGTCTTATTCAAAATGATTCCTTATGAACCTTAATTTTGCTTTATTATAAACTCAACTTCTAATCTTGAAATTATTTACATAATAATTCTGTTTTATACTAAAACAGGATGAAGATATCCTAACAAATGAACTTTTAATTATATTACACTTGTACACCTTTATAGTTTGTAGATGTTTTTGTCTATATTATACAAATTACTCCTTGTAAAATAAACATGAGGTAGTTGAGCAAGTCAACTACCTCATGTTTATTTTACAATTATAAGTGTATCTTTTTTTATTTTCTTATTAATATTTATCTTTTGTAGGGGAACATAAGTCATCCGTTTTGTAAATTAATGAATATGCGCACTTATTCACTTTTCGTCTAAATCCGATATCACACTAACCATGTGTTATATCGTAGAACTTAACATGGGTTAAACCACTAATTTTCCCTTCTTCTCTGCTAAGGTTATCGTAGCCTCAATTCCGGAATTGAATTGAAGAAAATCACTCTCTACACCATCACTAAATATCACACCGTTCTCCGGCATTTGAGACAAAATAATTAGTGGCATATTATTTGTAACTTTACCAAATACAATATCTGTTCCTGAAGTTCTACTCGGGAAAGGTTCTCGTACAGAAAAATACAAATAATTTATATCCCAAGATAACCTACCCTCATCTCTAAAATCTGCTGTTTTGCCTGTAATACCTGTAAAAATGTTATGTGCACCCTCCAGAATACTTTTCAACCAACCGGATGATCCAAGTCCTGTCGATACAATAATTCCGCTTGATGATTGATATTCCTGTGAAGCGCCCAAGCGGATCTGGTAACGTGAGGATACGTGTGTCCGCTGACCAATAAACAAATCATTAACAGCATATATTACTTGTCCGTCATTCAAGGTTGCCTTCGCCATTGTAACTTCTTTTACAGGTCTTCGTGACTTTATAACCTCTAAAATAATTTGTTTTAAATCATCAACTGTAAATGGTAACAACGCCCCATCCCACCTGCTCGGATCCGGATTTACTCCAATTAAAAACTGATTTGAAAGATATTTTAAAGTGTTTGCTACAAGACCATCCTGTCCTATCGCAACAACAATATCATCCTCGCCAAAGATAAAATTTGGAATATGCTCCCTTTCAACAATCTGAACTCTACCTACCGATTCAAGTTCATCAAAAGCATATCTTACGGCCTTCTTATACCTTTCATCCTCCTGAATATAATCTGTAAAATCGCTACCCATATGTTCAATATAAAATTGTGCCTGTGCTATGGTATTAAATCTTGCGATTAGATCCTCAAGTCTAGTCCTTCTTGTTACGATTATTATCTTTTTATCGGTTACCCTCTCCATAATTATTTTGTATCCTTCATCAATTCCTGAAGCAAATCAGGCGTTATATTAAGTTGCCCTATTTGCCCAGCTTTTTCCGCTAATTCTTGGAAGGCTAAAGCAATTAGCTTATTTGGCTGCATTCCTATGCTAGCAAGAGATTGTATTATATCCGGATTAATTTCTTGTAAAGCATTCATTACTGCTGATAACTCATATGCTTTTGCATCTGCTTCGGCCTTTGAATTCTCAACACTAAGTTCAATCAAACCCTTCTTTTTCTCTTCTAGGGTTGTTTCAAATGCCATCTGTTCTTCCTTTAGCTGATTTTGCTTTTGTTGTACCGCTCTTTGTGCCTCTATTTGTGTCTCTCTTACCTGTTTTTTCTTATTTTCAATTGCTATTTCAGTATTGAACTCGTTTTCCTTTACCAGACGTTCCTGTTCTATGGATGCATTACGTCTCTCATATATCGCTTCATCTGCCTTTTTAAGTAATTCTTCTCTGGTTTGTGCTTCTAACGCTCTGGAGGTATCTTTGCTAGGTAGAATTGCTAGAATTGCTAACCCTAAAATCTCAATACCAAGATGTTCAATCTCACCATTCTCTCTTATTTCATTCAATATCCCATTCGCTAAAGCATCACTTGACTTAATTGCTTCTTTTAGTTGCAAACTCTCTAATGTTTTCTTTGTAAGAACTCTCACAATATTGATCACTCTTTGTGAAAGCTTTTGTGGATCATCGGAGAGATATCTCTTACCCCTCATATCAAGACTATAATTAAGTAAGCCTGCGAGCTTTTTTTGATCAACGATTCGATATGTAACCTGTCCCTGAACTGATACAGTCTGAAAGTCTGAGGTGACTTCCTCAAAAATAAATGGAGCATCATAACTTCCTACCGGAATAACAACGATAGATGTATTCCTTGCAAAATAATTAAAAGATATTCCCACCCCCTCTTTCACTATTTTACCGTTTTTGTACCTTAATACATATTCATTGGGCTGAAACTTAATAAATCTAAATCCAAACATTATAAAATCCCCCTTAATTAATTATTTTTTCCATTCCGGGTTATAGGTGAATAACTTGGAAGGCCTATGTCCTGCGTTCTTTTCGTATTCCTTGGTCTCAATTACCATATCCGCTATCTTTCTTCTAAAATTTGCCTTTAGTAATTTTGTATTGAGAATTGCTTCATATACTTGCTGCAATTGTGTGAGTGTAAATAAGTCAGTCATCAGGTTAAATGCAATATCAGTATATTCAATCTTACTTTGCAGTCTTTCAATTGCGTAAGCAATGATTTTGGCATGATCAAATGCAATTTCATTTGATTCAAGAACTTCCCTTTTAATACTGGTTATCTTACCTTCAACTGTTTTTATAACCCGTATTTTTGCAGAAAGCTTATTCTCTTCGTTCGTTAACTGCAATTTAAAACATCTTTCAATTATATATCCTCTGTCACGAATTATCTTTTGCTCTTTTTCCATTTCGAAAGACACCGTAAACCACATGGCATCCTCTGCATCATCATTCGCCTGAATATTCAATAAAGTACTGTCAACCAATGACATATAGGCTGTACTAATTACTCGTGTTCTAGGATCTCTGCCAATATCTCCATAGGTATATAGCTGCTCCATATAAATATGATCAATACTGGTTTCCTCTTTTAATTCCCTCTCTGCTGCATCATCCAAGCTTTCATTCATCTCAACAAACCCACCTGGCAAAGCCCACTGTCCTAAAAATGGATGTCCACCTCTCTTAATCATAAGTAGTCTTAAGGCTTTTTCAGGCAGCTTTCGATAATTCACTTTATCCTCTTCTGTTACAGTGAAAACGAGCATATCCACAGTTACTGAGGGTCGATCATATTTGCTGACATCATAGTTCGCTATAAATTGTTTTTCTGTCTGTTTATTTTGCTGTATTGATTTGCTATCTTGCACTGTGTAACCTTCTTTCCTTGAATATATAATTATCTATAGTTATTAGTATTTGTTGTAGTTCACTAGGTATATGTTAGTATTCTTGGCATCTGTTAGTACTTTTTTCATTAGTTTTGACTACGACTATAATTTTTTTATTACTAACTATTTTTGTTGTACCACTCACTTATTTTGACATTTATAGTTCTGTTTTACTTTTTTCTGTATATATTTGTTCACTTAACATTTACTATTTCAACTTTAGTTTTACTTCTTTCAGTATTAATTTTAAAACTCACTGTTAAATATTACTACAAACACAATCAGCATAACTATCTACAGGATATTCTTGTTAATATCAACTTGTTAATATCATATTAATACTATCAATATTTATTGTCAAGGTTTAAGTTATAATTAGCCCTTATGAATATAGTTTATTATTAAATTCTTAACTAATATATCTTTCCTTTAACTATTAAATCCAAATTATTCAAACATCAGCCATTAATCTCCACATATATTTATTGATCACTGATAAATTCGTAATATTTTTTACAATATCAACAAATTTCTTGTAGAATTAAATCATTAATTGTGCTATACTTTTCGAGATAACAATTAAGGAGGATTTTAATCTTGGAAAACAAAAAAATTATTCAAGTCGATGAAAAGGTACCATTTAGTGTCGGTATACCGCTATCTCTGCAACACATGTTCGCGATGTTCGGTGCATCAGTATTTGTACCAATGATGTTCCACATCAATCCATCTGTCGTACTGTTAATGAACGGTATCGGCACCCTTATATTTATACTTATTACAAAGGGCAAAGCTCCCGCATATCTCGGCTCCAGCTTTGCTTTTCTTATGCCCGCAGGTGCGGTAATTTCTAAATTAGGTTACAGCTATGCCTTAGGAGGGTTCATTGCAGTTGGTTTAGGACTTTGTATTTTGTCGGCAATCATTTATAAGTTTGGTGTGAAATGGATCGATGTAGTGCTCCCAGCAGCTGCAATGGGTCCGGTAGTAGCACTTATCGGTCTGGAGCTTGCCAATTCTGCAGCATCAGTCGGCCTTATTGTCCCTACCAAAGATGTTCCTGTAGTACAAACATCAAATGTAATCGTTTTTCTTGTGACTATATCTGTTGCCGTATTAGGTAGTGTTTTATTCCGCAAATTCTTCGCAATAATTCCTATCTTGATATCGATTGTTGCCGGATATATAACAGCATACTTTACACACGTTATTAAATGGGCTGACATAAAAGCTGCTCTAGTTACTGGCTTCTTTACAGTGCCAAACTTCCAGACTCCTCGCTTTGATATTACCGCCATGATAACAATATTCCCAGTTATTCTTGTTCTAGCATCAGAACATGTCGGACATCAGCTTGTAACCGGTAAAATAGTTGGAAGAGACTTAATCAAAGATCCAGGTCTACATCGTTCATTATTTGCAGATGGTATTTCTACCATGTTTTCCGGGTTTGTAGGTTCTGTACCAACAACAACCTATGGTGAGAATATTGGTGTTATGGCTATTACCAAGGTTTATTCTGTACGAGTAATTGGAGGTGCAGCAATAATCTCAATACTTGCATCATTTATTGGTCCTGTATCTGCTTTAATTCAGACAATTCCTGGCCCGGTAATGGGCGGTATTTCCTTCCTATTATATGGCATGATAGCTGCTTCCGGTATCCGTGTTATGGTAGATGCACAAGTTAATTTCAGTAAGAGCCGCAACTTGACATTAACCTCAATTGTATTCTTAACTGGTTTATCCGGTGTAGTAATACCGATTGGTGAAGTTGAATTCAAAGGAATGGTTCTTGCATGTATAGTAGGTATGTTATTATCCCTACTGTTCTGGGCTTTTGATAAATTGAATTTATTAAATGACAAAGAACAATAAACATATTATAAATTAATACCTCAATGAGCCCTGTTTATGCAGGGCTCATTTTATAGCACAAAAATAAGATATGCATTTGCAATACTCGCCTTAATCTTAATAACTGTAATTAATGCTTTTAATCTCAAGCACTAAATCCTACGTCAAATCTACGCACTTAACCCTAAACTTTAACCATAGGCATCTTAATTCTTAGCTCTTTATCCATAGCTCTTTATCCTTTTCTCTTTGTCCTTTTCTTTTTGTCCTTTTCTCTTTATCCTTAGCTCGTTATCCTCAGCTCGTTATCCTCAGCTCGTTATCCTCAGCTCGTTATCCTCAGCTCGTTATCCTCCTATTTTATATCTTTCTATTGCCTAAGGCCTATGTATATACATACCTTGAAAGTGCCTAATCTGACATTACTATCTGAATATAAATAATACAGCCTATCACTTTGTACATAGCCATACTATCAGCACCACAACACCCTCTCTTTTATGTTCCTTGCATTATTTTCCATGCATTATGTTTCCTACATTATCTTACCTACAAAAAAGCCTCTTACTAATTAGTACTACTAATCGGTAAGAGGCTTCCATTAAATTCGTCTTAACTTATGTCTTTTTATCTTGTGTCATATTTATCTCATATCACATTTATCTTGTATCGTATTAATCTTAGCTAATCTTAAAGAACTTAATTGCATCCTCAAGCTTCCTTGCATCTTCTTCAAGAACATGTGCTGCCACTTGTAAGCGTTCCACAGAATCAACCTGATTTATCGCGGTTGCATTTACTTCTTGAGAAGAAGCAGAGGTTTGTTCTGTTACCGCTGATATATTCTGGATTGCATTCAAGGTATCATCTTTAGCAGATTCAATCACCTTAAGTCGTTTCAATATATCGTTCAAATTTATTGCCAAATCATTAACGTGGCTACTGATATTATCAAATACATTAACTGTCTTCGCTAATGCTTCGGTTTGAGAAGCAACGATACTTTCTGCTCTTTCCGCTGTATTTACAGTTTCTTTATTCTGAACATCAATATCCTTAACTGTATTCTGAATCTGTTTTGCTGCATTTACACTTTGATCGGCTAATTTTCTAATTTCTTCAGCAACTACCGCAAATCCACGTCCCGCTTCCCCTGCTCTAGCAGCTTCAATCGATGCATTCAAGGAAAGTAGATTTGTTTGAGAGGCAATATTATCAATAATATTGACAAAACCTTCAATCTTCTTAGATTGAACTTCAAATTCTTGAATTTTACGAATAACATCTTGGGTAATCTCTGAGGTTGCTTTTGATTTATTGTTTAATTCATCAATAATATCCATACCTTCACTAGCTACTACCTGTGTGTTATTGGCTATCTGCTCAATCTCATTGGTATTTGTGTAAACTTGATTAATCTGATCCGATAAATTTGACATTTGAACCAAACAGCGTTCAGTATCTTCAGCCTGCTGTACGATACCTTGTCCAATTTCTTCAATTGTACGAGATATACCCTTCGTAGCATCCAACAAATCACCGGCTGTAACGGATAAGCTCTCAGCGGAACCACTGACCGTACCACCAACTTCTTGAACTTCACCAATTAACGTTCGCATGTTACTCATCATACCAGTAATACCGGAAGATAATGCATGGAACTCATCTTTTCTCTTATTATCAAAATGTGCTGTAAGATCACCTTTCGATACTTGTAAGATCGATTTATTCATTGCACTAATTACTCTAGTAACTCCACCGGCAATAATAACTACTACGATAATTGCAAGTAGACAGGATACGATTACAAATATCATGCTAGTCGTTTTCATCGTTTGTACTTCACCTAGTATAGTACTCTTTGGAATTAAAGCACAAACCACACCATCTGATTCACTTAATTTGCTATATACAAATGCGTACTCTTTATTATTATATGTTTCATAGGAAAAACCATTAACATCTTTGCTTTTTATTGCCTTTTGATAAAAAGGTAAATCTTTGAATATATTTGCTTTATCAGTATTAACTAATGTTTCTCTTCCATCACTGGTTACATAACCTATTATGCTACCTTCACCCATCTTATATTGAGAAAATGTATCCCTAATTCCTTTGGCAGAGATATCAAAAATGAGATATCCGTTACCATTATTCAATTTTCGAATAATAGATGTAGCATATTCATCTGTATTATACTGTTCATTGTTTTTCATTAATGTCTTATCTAATTCCGTATGTGTACCTGCCCAATAGAATAAAACTTTCTTCTCTTTAAATTGCTTACCAATATCCGATTTTATCGTAGCATCATACAGATTTTCGTTCACTTCACCTGCTGTAGAAACATCAATACCATTAACTCCAATAATATGTACATTATAGATAAAGTTATTCATTTCTCTGTTAAGCGATATTCTTGATATAACATCTTCACGTGATTCTGAATTAGCTATACTTATATCATAACTCTGTCTAAAGTATTCAACTAATTTTGCACCCAGTGAGAACTCCATTGAAGATTTATCAATCATAACGAAGCCCAGATTCAAGTATTTGCTTACAGCACTTATGGTGTCTTTTGTACTCCTTTCGTAATTCTTTGTTAATGCTGCTTCTGATGTCTTATAGGAATATACACCATAAACAGCTAGTAAAATTACTGGTACTAACAACCCAATTGCTAATTTTACTTTAATACTGTGAAGCTTGTGCCAAAATGATGTGTTAAATGTAGACTCAACTACAACGTCATTGTTAGCAGCTTTTTTTACATTTGTTTTGCGCATTTTTGAATGCACTGTGTTAAAGAGCTTCTTTAAACCTCCTAGAGGTTTCATGATACTTCCTTTATCCTTTTTCGTGCTCATAAGCATCCCCCGTTTCAATGTTACTAACCAATATAATTTTAACATTCTGTTTCTATTAAATCAAGGCTATTCAGATTCATTTTTTGTTGTTTTTGAATGAATCTTAATGTTTTTAGAGGATTTTATAGTAATTTATTCTAATTATTTTAATATTTTATGTAATTTTTAGTCATTTTAGCCATTTTTATCCATGTTTTACCTTATTGTAAATTTTTTAAAATATATCAATAATATTTAGGTAATATTACCTACGAGTCAATAGAAAAAACTATTTCAATTATTTAAAAGAACTTATTTCATATTACAAATAGATTTAATTGGTTTCGTACTCTTTTTCTAATTTCTCAAGAATATTATCCTTGAATTGTTCTTTGAGATATGCTCTGCTAGAGAGTTGCTGCCTATCCAAATAATCTCTTCGTATTAACTCATTGACTCTGTCAATTTCCTGCATTAAATCATTGGCTGAAAGACGTGCAGCCCCCTGACCCATAATTATTAACTGCTCCAAGGCATCTGACGTTGCAACCGTTACGTGATGCTTTCGTCCAATATCATGAGTAACTTTTTCTATATATTGATCAGCTGTCTCAGCTTCTTTGGTGAACACTACATGAATGTTATGATAATCCTTCCCCTCACCTATTCCATCCTTAACTTTATAGGCATCAAAAACTAGAATTACAATGCACTCTTTAAATCCTTGATAGTTACAGAGAATGTCCATAAGCTTACTTCTTGCCGCGTCCATATTTACTTTGGCAAGTTCATGTAATTCTTCCCAAGCGAATATAATATTATATCCGTCTACCAAAAGGTATTCTATTACTGGTACCTTATCCTTGTGCAAACTATGCTGTTTCAAGTTTTCATTTGATTTGACTTCTTTTTTCTCATATCCGAATCCATTTTGAGATGAATTCACTTTTTGTTTTATTGGTCCAAATGTACGGGTGAATATCTCTTCAAGTTCTTTATCCATCTGCCATGAATCACGATTGGATCGATTCTTGCTGATGTTTACAGTTTCATCTTTATGTTCTATATCTGCCGACTGCCATCCACTGTTCACATGCATATAATCCTTAACCTTATCCCATTCAACCAAATAACCTGCACCCTGAGAGCAAAATACAGAACTAGTTGGGTTATCTATATCTCTTTCACTGTCATAACCCATATCCTCAATTACTTCTTCTGTATTATGACAAGGTAGATAGCCCTTATAGGAGATCAATAACCTTCCTCGCGCACTTGTATAAGCTGTTACTTCACTCTGATAACCTTGAATTGTTATAACTGGTACATATCCAGTTATAACAGCGAACTCACCATTGATTTCAGGAGGAGCAAAGTTTCCGCTCATGCGTTGTATATCTGACATAGCTCTACCAATCGCTTCAGTCGGTATTTCAAGCTTAAAATTGTAATATGGTTCTAAAAGTATGCTATTCGTTGTTTTTAAGCCCTGTCTTACTGCTCGGTAAGTAGCTTGTCTAAAATCTCCTCCTTCGGTGTGCTTGTGATGTGCACGACCGGCAATGAGCGTTATCCTCATATCCGTAATCGGAGAACCTGTTAATACGCCTATATGATTTTTTTCTTCCAGATGAGTCAAAATCGACCTTTGCCAGTTTCGTTCCAAATTATCCTCACTACAGTTGGTAGAAAAGACGAGTCCGCCCCCAGGTTCATTTGGCTCCAGAAGCAGATGAACTTCCGCGTAATGTCGTAATGGTTCAAAATGTCCCACACCCACAATCGGTTCCTGAATTGTTTCTTTATATACAATATGCCCCGGGCTAAATTCTACACTAACTCCAAAGCGCTCAGATATCATTCTCTTAAGAATTTCCACCTGAACTTCTCCCATTAAATTGACATGAATCTCTTTTAATTGTTCTGACCATACAATATGCAGTTGTGGATCTTCCTCCTCTAAATATCTTAATTTCGAAAGCAAAGCAAATGCATCACAGGTCTCCGGCAATACAATTTGATAACTTAATACCGGTTCAAGAATTGGTGTGTCGGATGAGCTCTCCGTTCCTAATCCTTCACCAGAATATGTTTTATTTAACCCTGTGACTACACATATCGTACCACTCTGTACCTCATCCACAGCTTCATATTTAGAGCCAGAATATATTCTGATTTGATCGATTTTTTCTTCCCAAATTTCGGTCAGATCATTTACATTACTATTCTCTTTCAGGTTTGTAAGCAAAGATTTCACCTTTAAATTTCCACCTGTAATTTTCATATAGGTTAGACGAGTACCCTGATCATCTCTCGCAATCTTATAAACCTTTGCACCGAATTTGTCCTTATATAATTTTAACGTGGTATAATGTTCAAGTCCATCAATAAGTTCTTCTACTCCATCCATCTTTAAAGCTGATCCAAAATAGCATGGAAATATGTTTCGATTCGCTATCAAGCCAGCGATATCTGCTGTTTGAATCGCTCCACCTTCGATATATTTATCCAATAAGAACTCATCATACATTGCAAGATTCTCAATGAATTCTCTTGCATTATGATCTTCATTAAAATCTATACATCCATCATCTAACAACTTCTTTAATTCGCCCATAAGTGTCTTACGATTTGATCTCCCCAAATCCATCTTATTGACAAACAAGAAGGTTGGTATCTTATATCTTGCTAGTAATCTCCATAACGTTTCCGTATGTCCTTGAACACCATCAATTCCGCTAATTACAAGAATTGCATAATCCAATACCTGTAGTGTCCTCTCCATCTCGGAAGAGAAATCCACATGCCCAGGAGTATCTAATAATGTTATGGCAGTATCTTTATATATCAATTCTGCCTGTTTTGAAAAGATGGTAATCCCTCTTTCACGCTCCAAATGATAATTGTCTAAGAACGCATTCTGATGATCAACCCTACCCAATTTTCTAATACTACCGGTCAGATACAACATACTTTCTGCTAATGTTGTCTTTCCCCCATCCACATGGGCTAAAATACCAATTACCAACTTTCGCATTATTAATCTCCTGTATTAATATTGAAATACCTCAATATCCTTATTATGTAAATTATTTAAACATTTTTTTGATCTATATCTGCTTTGATATCAACAATAATCCCAAAAAAATATTTTAATGTTCAATTATAATCTTAATTATTACTTTAAAGCTATTTATCCCAATTTTATTCTCAGAGTGTTATTTTCTTAATTATGATCTTAAAGTATGTTTATCTTAATTATAATCTCACAGTACGTTATATCTTAATTATGATCTCAGCATATTTATTAATGCTTGTGGTATTGCAGCTAACGGAAACTGTTTTTCTACTGCTCCAATCTCATAGGCGGCTTTCGGCATTCCATAAACCACGCTGGATTTTTCATCCTGACCAATCGTTCTAGCTCCTCTTCTTCTCATAGACATCAGACCTTTAGCGCCATCATACCCCATACCAGTTAAAATAATTCCAACCGCATTGCTTCCTGCAACCTTAGCAACGGATTCAAATAATACATCGACTGAAGGACAGTGACCATTCACTTTATCTCCATTAAATACTTCAACCTTATATCTATCACCAATTTTTTTTAATATCATATGCTGATTACCCGGAGCAACTAAAACTCTTCCCGCTTCTAAGTAATCTCCATTCTCAGCCTCTTTTACTGCAAGCAAAGATTGATTATTAAGACGTTCTGAGAACATTTTTGAAAACATTGGAGGGATATGTTGAACAATTAGTATTCCCGGAATATTCTGAGGTAATTGCATTAGTATATTACACAACGCCTCAGTGCCTCCTGTGGAAGCACCCATAGCAATAATCTTATCTTTGGGAAAACTTCCATTATTTGTGATTACTTTTGTTTTGATCGCTGTCACGCTCTTTACCTTAGAAGAAGCTGCAATCTTAATTTTTGAAATTAATTCTTGCATAAAAGCTTTCATATTTGCAGACGCCTTATCCACTGGTTTAGCAATAAAGTCTACCGCACCAGCATCCATTGCATCAAATACGGTATCATCAATACCACTTACCATAATAACTGGTATTGAATACTGTGGCAGTAATCTTCTGATAAATTCAATCCCATTCATTTTCGGCATTTCAACATCACAAGTCATAACATCCGGCTCAAATTCTAATATTTTGTCCCTTGCTTCGAATGGATTGGAAGCTCGTGCCACTACTTCTATGTCACTATCTGTGCTAATTCCTCTGATAATTGCTTCTCGAAATACAATACTATCGTCTACAACTAACACTCTTATTTTTCTTGTTAACATGTTTACACCCAAACCCTATATAAATAGAGTCTTTCATATAAGTTCTTAATTTTTTCGATAAACTGAAGGCATCACATACTCAAACTCTGAACCGATTCGGTTAATTGTTTCCGAATGACCAAGGAACAAATAACCGCCTCTTTCTAAAGAGTCGTAGAATTTTTTTATCAATCTATCTTTCGTATCATTATCAAAATATATCATTACATTACGACAAAAAATAACATGCAATTTTCTCTTGAAGGGAAAGATATTCTCCATTAAATTGAATTTCCGAAAAATCACTTCGTTTTTTATCATACTATTTACAATCCAATTGTCTTCATCAAACTTTCGAAAATAATTTTGCTTCCACTGTATCGGCAAAGGTTTTATCCTCTCACTACTATAAATTCCTCTTTCTGCAATGTCAAGCACACTCTCAGAAATATCAGTTGCTAATATCTTTTTATCCCACATCAATTTATCATAGCCAAAAAATTCATCTATGATCATAGCAATTGTATAGGCTTCTTCTCCTGACGAACTAGCTGCGCACCAGATTCGCAAGTCTTTATCTCGTACCGATAACTTCAAAAAGGGCAGAACTTTATCTTGGAAAAACTTAAAATGGTCCGCTTCTCTCATAAAAAATGTATGATTTGTTGTAATCTTATCAATGAGAGTAATAGCTGCTTGTCCCGTTATATCTGTAATGATATGCTCATAATATTCTGCAAAGCTATTACAGCCCGCCTCTAACAAGACATTCTGTAACCTGCCAATGAACATAACCTTTTTTTCATTTTTCAAATTAATACCATAATATTTCTTAATATATGCTGAAAATTGACTAAACTCTTTATCTGTAATTTCAATCATAATATCCTCTTTTACTATATAAAACTATTAACATTATCCTATAAATCATTACATAACATGGATTAATATATTTACACTTATGACAAAAGTCCTTGCCAATTACTGCAGTGTTTACTACAATTTATTACTACAGACTATTACTACAGTCTATTGCTGTGAACTATTACTGCGATCAATTACTACGATCTATTTCTGTGATCTATTTCTGTGATCTATTTCTACGATCTATTGCTGTGATTTATTTAGAACAAATCCTTGGTCAGAAAATCTCAAATCAAACATATAGTAAATCATTGAATCTGTGCGCATATATATGCATATGCGCAAACCCGCCTCATGCGTGCATAATACCGCATATGGGTAAGGCAAGTCCTATGTATATATATGTGCACAGATTCATTTTACAGTCCAAATCTAACTTATGACACCATTAATACTTTCCAAAATCTTTATCACTAAGTAATATTTTCTTTGAATTTCTTTCCTTTTCGACTAATCTCTCAGGTTTCTTTTTATTTACTAATTCTCTTGCACTCATTCTATCAAAATCACTATGTACGTTATTGGCATTTTGATTTTTCAATTTAAATTTTGCAACTTGATCCTCCAATAAAATCGCCTGACTTGCTAATTCTTCACTGGCTGCTGCACTTTCTTCTGATGTTGCAGAGTTCGTCTGAACTACGGTTGTCACCTGAAGAATTCCTTGATTGATTTGTTCAATTCCAGCGGATTGTTCATTGGATGCAATATCTATATTATTGATAATATCTGCTACATTAGCTATACCTTCTACTATTTTGTTTAATGCTGACGCTGTTTCATTGGCAATTTTGGTTCCGCCCTCTGACTTTTTAATTGAACTTTCTATCATGTCAGTTGTTTCTTTGGCTGCATTGGAGGATCGTGCGGCCAAATTCCTAACTTCTTCCGCAACTACTGCAAAACCTTTGCCATGTTGTCCTGCTCTAGCAGCTTCAACAGCAGCATTTAGTGCCAAAATATTGGTCTGAAATGCAATATCATCTATTACCTTAATAATTTTAGAAATACCCATCGATGCATCATTAATGTCTTCCATCGCTTTTAGCATTTCCTTCATTTGATTATTTCCTTCAATCGCACTCATCCTTGTTGATTCTGTAATTCGATTTGCTTCTTTGGCATTATCAGCATTTACCCTTGTCTGTGAAGCGATTTCTTCTACCGAGGCGGATAACTCACTAATGGAACTTGCCTGTTCTGTTGCACCCTGAGATAAAGCCATGCTGGAATCTGATAATTGAGTGGAACCAGCTGACACTTGTTCAGCCGCAACAGTAATGTTATACATTACATCATTTAAATTATTCGTCATTTTATTAATCGCTTGTGCAAGAATTCCAATCTCATCTTTTGAACTATGATTAATATCTACACTCAGATCACCTTCTGCAACTTTTTTAGCAACACCAACCATATTAACGATTGGTTTACTTATCATTCGGGATATCACTATTCCGAAAATCATTGCCAGAACAATTCCAAAGATTACAATAATAATCAAAGTAATAATTGTGGTTTGATTTTGATTTGTATATTGCTCTGACAATTCTTTCCCCGTACTATCCTTTGATTCAAATAATTCATTGATGTGTTGCATAACATCATTAACCAATTTAGCACTAGAATCTGCAAATAAGATGGTTTCTGCTTTATTAAGATCTCCTGCGGTAGCAGATTTAATTATCTCTGTTTGAGCTGGTTTATAATCCGCTAAAGCTTTTAATAGATTTGTATATGCAGTATTTCCCTCTTTTGTCTTCAAGGAATCTTTAAATTTGTCTAGTTCTTGTTGCATTGCACTATCATAATTTTCAATTTTTTTAACAATTGCTTCTCTCTTCTCACTATCTTGTGCAAGTACAATATTTCTTAATTCAACACGAATCTGTTGATAGTCAATTGAAGCATTAGCAATATACCCCAAAGGAATACCGAAATCCTCATATAACTTTGAGTATTCATCATTTGTATTACTTAAATTATATATGCCTAATGTTCCTACAATTCCTGTTATCAATGCGACTAAAGCAAATCCAACAATTAGCTTCGCACCGAGCTTCATATTCCTATACCAATTCATTCTTTTATCCTCCAGTTTATTGATATTCATTTGCTAAAATAGTTCAATTAGCTGTATGATTGTATTGTCTCAACCTCTTGTTCATTAATCAATTTAGAGCAATCCAGTAGTAGCTTGACTTCATCACCGACCTTACCAATTCCTTTAATATATCGATTACTTCCAACCTTCATATCAGGGGGCGGTACAATTTCATCCTCGGGTATGGCAATAACCTCTGAAACATGATCTACGATAAGACCGATGGACGCATCACCAATATCAATTACAATAATACAGGTTCTGTCATTATATTCCTCCCATGTCTTTTTAAAGCGCAGTCTGACATCCATAACAAGAATAATCTTTCCTCTTAGGTTAACAATTCCTTTTATGTAGTCCGGTAATTCAGGTATCTCCGTTATAGGCTGTATTCCAATAATTTCAGTAACATATCTTATCTCAATTCCATATACCTCATTCCCTAATTGAAAGGTTAGAAATCTACCTTTTAGTGTATCTTCTTCCAGTTCAAGGTTATCCAACATGATATTCTCCTTTTGTTGCATGATTAGCACTCTCCTTTCTGTTTTAAATCTATAGCAAATAATCCATTTATACTATTCCTTTATTATTCCAAACTTGACCATTACCTCAACTAACTTATCCGTATCAATTGGTTTCGCAGCATAAGCATCACATCCTATATCAAAAGCCGTTTTAACCAATTGTGTCTCCGCTAATGCCGTTGTCATAATAATTTTCGCCCGTTTGTCATTTTGGATACCTTTTTGAACTTCAATATCTCTAATTGATTTTAAAGCTTTAACCCCATCCACTTTAGGCATCATGATATCCAAACAAATCAAGTCATAATGTTTATCTTCTTTCACTGATAATAAAAATGCATCCAATGCTTCCAGTCCATCCACTACCAGATCACATTCTCCATAGCGGCTCAAGAATTTAAATAGAAACTTTCTGCTGACTAAATCATCCTCTGCAATTAATATTCTCATACTAATTCCTCCTTTACTGCATACAGCTTATTTTGTAGTGTGTTAAATTCGCCTTTAATTTTATTAATATTTTTAACCGCATCAACCAAATTCCCTCTTCGGGCAGCAAGTTCAATCTTAAATGACAGTTCCTTTAACTCAATAAAATCTAACTCATTTGATATGCTTTTTATTGAATGTGCTACTTCTTCTATCATCATTAAATTGTCCTTGCTAATTGCACCATCTAACAGTTCAATTTTATCGAGTAATTCCTCTATCAACTGAACATTATTCGAATTCGAGGTCTCCATATTAGACATTAAAAACTGTACTTCCCCCTTGTCATTAACGAATATATTATCAGGAATTGAAGTTTCTTGAATACCTATTTGGGATGTCATCCTTTCAATGGTAAAATACAAATCTTTCATATCAATTGGTTTTGATATATAAGCATCCATACCAATTGATAAAAATCTCTCCTTATCCCCTTTTAAAGCATAAGCACTAATAGCAATAATTGGAGTATGCTTTTTATCCTTTTCCATTTGCCTTATTCGCTGTGCCACATCCACACCATTCATTTCCGGCATCTGAATATCCATTAGGATTATATCGTATTTTTTTTGATGATAGAATTCCAAAGCTTCCAAACCGTTCGATGCTAAGTCAACCTCATATCCTCTGCCCATAAGCATTTTCATAATCACTTTTTGATTCGTTAAATCATCCTCAGCTAATAAGATATTTAATTTCGAATAAGAATTAATAATATTATTTGTATGTTGAATCGTATTCATATCAAGAGCTTGTCCAATTAAGAATGGTAGATTAAAGTAAAATGTACTGCCCACTCCCTTTTGGCTATTAACACTGATATTGCCTCCCATCAACTCGACCAGTTGCTTCGATATGGCAAGGCCTAGCCCTGTACCCCCATATTTTTTTGTAAAGGATTGTTCCACCTGATTGAAACTTTGAAATAACTTACCCATGTCTTCTGGGGCAAGTCCAATTCCGGTGTCTTTAATTTGAAACTCAAGAACAATTTGCTCTTCTGATTTTATGACTGTCTTGATTGATAAAAAGATATTTCCTTCCTTTGTAAATTTCACAGCATTGCTAAGCAGATTGTTAATAATCTGTCTTAAGCGATTGGGATCACCTATAAGATAGCTTGGAATTGAGGAGGAAAAGCTGTACATTAAGTCCAGTTTTTTTTCTTCTACACGTGGCGAGTAGGATTTTACCAAATCCTCTACCAACTCTTTTACATCAAAGGTTATGGCTTCGATTGATAATTTACCCGCCTCCATTTTTGAGAAATCTAAAATATCATTAATAATATTAAGCAAGGAATTGGCGCAATTTTTAGCTGTTTTCAAATTATCTTGTTGTTCAAATGTTAATTCTGTTAATAAGGTCAAATCAACCATACCCATCATACCATTAATCGGCGTCCTGATTTCATGACTCATATTAGCTAAAAATTCACTTTTTGCACGATTGGCAGCTTCCGCCGCTTCCTTAGTGGATATTAACTTTAATTCCGACTGTTTCATTTCGGTTATATCAGATATTATCGTAACAACATCATTCTTATAAGGACTATAAATCGATACCGATAACCATTTGTTATAAATAGGGGAGTAAAATTCTTCAATATCAATACTTCTCCCAACAACAATTTCATTATAATGTTGCACAATAATACCGTTTAACATCGTTCGAAATAATTTTGTATAATAATTACCTGTTTCAACATCCTTACGTGTTCCAAATAACTCTTTAAAAGCATTATTCACATCAAGTAAACGCATATCAATCGGTTTGTTATTTTCATCATAGATTAATTTAAAATAAGCATAGGCACTTTTCATATTCATAAACAAATGATAGTATTTTCCCTGATTAATACGAATATCTTTCTCAGCTCTTTTTCTTTCTGTAATATCACGAACAATACTGAAAAGAATTTGCTTATTTCCAATATTCATTCCCTGAGAACTGACTTCAACTTGGAAACTACTTCCGTCCTTTTTTTTATGAAATGTTTCAAAGAATATCCCGCCCTGATCTGCTAATTCCATCTGAGATTGGGCAAAACCCCAATCTTCCCTTATAGCCCTAATATTCATATTGCACAATTCTTCCATCGTGTAACCATACATATCCACAGCTGAATTATTGGCTTCTAGAATTCTACCATCCAAATCAAGTAAAAATATAATATCTCTCGCATTATCAATAATTTTCCGATAGCGTTCCAGATTTTCTTGTGCACACTTAAGTTCAGTAAAATCTTTTGTTATGAGCAATTCTTTATTTTTACTTTCCGTTATATCAGTTAATGTCATAATGCATTTTCTTTTTTGGTTAACCATAAGGGGCGTCACACTTGTCAAAAGCCAATACTCTCTTTCTTCCTCCCCTATGCATAAAACCTTTTTAACCTCAAACTTGCTTGTTTCTTTTCCCTTATTAATTGCTAATCTAATTGCTTTGTTTAATTCACAACAAGAACAATGTGTCCCATATCCGCAACCCTGATTATCGTTTACACTTCCTGAACAGCCAAAACCATCTCCAAAATGTTGCCCAACCACAAACTCTCGCGTGTTTTGAATCAATTGAAGAAATGCATCATTGGCCTGTATAATTTTGTAGTTCTCATCCAAAGTAACCATACCAACTGGAGCAAAATCAAATATTGTCTTGAGATTTTTTTTCTCATCAATATGTTCAATCTCCAATTTTTTCATTCGAGTAATGTCACGAAGGATAATAACTACACCAATGTTATTATATTGAATATCTTTTACATTGGAAAAGGTTGCTGAGACATACTTAAGAGCACCATCGTTTGCATAAATTACAGTATTATTTTCGAGACCCTTAATTTCATTATTACAAATCACATCAATAATCGGACTTGTTTTTCTCTGTTTTGTATCAGCATCGAAAAACTTTACTACAGAATCAAAATCTTTTTGAAAAGCTTCTTCTAAACTAATATCAAGAATATGCTCAGCTGTTTCATTCATGTATAATATCGATTTGTTTAAATCTGTGGAAATTACTCCGTCTCCAATGCATGCCAAAGTAGCCTCCGCTAATTCCCTAGTCTCAACCCTCTTCGCTTTTGATTTCATTCATGAACCTCCATTTAATGCCTAAGGCGGTTAACTGGATACTTATAATACGGTTATATTTGAATCAGTCCAACCACATCAAGGATCAAACTAATACTTCCATCTCCAAGTAAAGTACAACCTGCAAGTCCTTTAATTTTATGGTGTTTTTGCAAATATGATGGTAACACCTTTACTACTACCTGTTGTTGACCTAATAATTCATCTGCAAACACACATATTGTTTGATTATCCTGTTCTACTACGATAAGAATACCTTCTGAAAAATCGGTTATTTGAGTTTCTACCTTAAATCTTTCATGCAGTCTTATAATTGGATAACACTGTCCACGTATTAATAACATTTCATTACCATCAGGATCAGTAATTATGTTTTTAATATTGGGTCTTAATGATTCTTTTATTGAAACAATAGGAATGGTATAACGCGCTTTCCCTACTTTAATATTCATACCATCAATGATGGCTAGTGTTAGAGGAATTGTAAGAGTAATTGTTGTACCCTTATCTGGTATGCTATCAACCGATAATGAGCCACCTATTTTCTCTATATTTTTAGAAACAACATCCATTCCTACACCACGGCCTGAAAACTCCGAAACACTATCATTTGTTGAGAAACCTGGTAAGAAAATCAAATTAAATATTTCACGATCTGTCATATCTTCCGGTTTTTTATATAAGAGACCATGTTCATTCGCTTTTTTTAAAATCTTTTCTTTATCAAGCCCTTTTCCATCATCTCGAACAATGACCAGTACATCGCTTCCTGAATTTTTGGCTTCCAGCGTTACGGTTCCTAATCTATCCTTGCCGTGTTTTACTCTAACAACACCATCTTCTATTCCATGATCAATCGAATTTCTTACCAAATGCATCAAAGGATCCGATATATGTTCAATTATATTTTTATCAACTTCAGTATTCTCACCGATTATTTCTAGCTTGACTTCTTTTCTTAATTGCTTTGACATATCTCGAACAATGCGATGCATCTTCTGAAAAGTAGAGGCAAGTGGTACCATTCGAATCGACATGATGATATCTTGTAATTCACTCGTAATTTTATTTAAATGCTGGGATGATTTTTGAAAATTATCCAAGACCAAATCTTTTAAATCCGGATTCTGAGTTACCATCGCTTCAGCAATCACCATTTCCCCAACAAGATCCATAAGCTTATCAAGCTTTAATACACTAACACTTATCATACTATGCACTGTTGAAGGTTGTGAGTTTTTACTTACCTCATTTCTTCTCGTATCACCACCATTATCATAATTTTGTGGTTTAACCGGCATATCGGATACCGTGTAATAATTTAACTCTTTACTATAATTCTTGGTATGATTATATTCCTCAACATCATCAATTTTAAGAAGCTCCAACGACTTTAAAAATATTGTTTGTTGCAAGAATTCATTAATCTGCTCATAGGTATGGTTTGATTTCAAATAAATTGTAAAACCATTCTCTTGAATAAATTCAGCACTATCCTCATCATTAATAATGTCTTCCGGAATTGAAAAATACTCCTCCGTATAATCCTTCAAATTATGTAAAATAGTGTAGGCGCGGATGTTTTCCATTTCACACCCTTCTTCAAAAAATATAACCGCTTTAAATATATATTTATAATCAAGTATTTTCGTTTTATCTTGGCTAATATAATACTGCTGTGGCCGAACTGCTGCTTTTTTTTGCGTTTTCAAATTCTCAGCATAACCATTTGTCTTTTTTAATTCCGATAAGAAGGCATGTAGTTCTTCAATCAATGCAGCTGCATCACCATTTGGAACATCTCCTGCTTTAATCTTTTCAATTTCGACTTTAATAAAATCGATACCTTCCAGAACATAATCAGACAACTTCGTACAATTAATAAGTTCTGGCTTCTGTTCTCGTATAAAATAAAAAATATCTTCCATGGTGTGCGCAAGAGTTGAGATATTATGAAACATCATAATTGCTGATGATCCTTTTACAGTATGCATAATACGAAAGATTTCATTGATAGCTTCTTGGGTAAAAGTGCTTTCTTTCTCACTGTTTAATATGGATTGCTCTAATTGCTCCATGAATTGAGAAGTTTCAAATATATACATATCTAACATCGGTTCATTTGTAAACTGATCTGACATTACGTACCCCCGCTCCATTTATCAAATCGCTAGTATTTTTTTTATTGTATTAATTACATAGTCATCCTTAAATGGCTTGACGATAAAGGATATTGCTCCTAAAATTATCGATTCTTTTACCATAGCTTCATCACCTAAAGCAGTAATCATCACTATCTTAGCTTTTGGATCGTATTCCTTAATTAGCTTCAGTGCATCTATTCCTGTCATGTCAGTCATTGTTATATCCATTGTAACGATGTCAGGCTTATTCTCCTTATATCTATGAAGAGCCTCTGTCCCATTACTTGCTTCAATACATTCGATATTGCCGATCTTATCCATAATTGTTTTAATTGTGAGTCTCATGAAAGCAGCATCATCAACTATTAGTACTTTTTTCATATATAAATCCTCCCCAAAAAATTATAAAATATTAATTATAAGTTCATCACAAATTAACGACAACACTTATTTTATTCTATCTCCGATTTAAACTGTTACTCTAAAACAGAGACTGGAATCTCCTCAATATAAAAATCTATTTTTTCAAATATACCTTAAACACCAAATCTAGTGTGGCTATTGTCTGCTCTTTTAATGAGAAGCTGCAGCCTGAACATCTCCATCTTAGAGATAGTTCCAATACAACTCCACAAATTAAGTCAGTTAATTCATCACTTTGGGAGGAATCAGAAATTTCACCTTTATCTTTCCCTTTATTGATCAAATCTTTAATGAAATTATATCGATTGTATAATATCTCATTAACCTTGTCAGTTAAGTTTTTTTCATAACGCAATGCATATAAGAGTTGCATTATTGAAATAAGAGCTGGATAATTTTCATAATATTCAACTGAAGAACCTATGTAAAATCGTATCGCAGCATATGAATTTAAATTCATTAATTTAACTGAATCAAATAAATCCTTATCAAATTTTGAAAAATAATCGAGTACTGCTACTAACAATTCATTTTTATTCTTATAATGGCGAAATAATGTTGCCTCTGATATGCCTTCTCTTTTCGCTATTTCTCTAGTTGATAGTCCTTGTATTCCCAACTCATCAAGAATGTCAATTGCTGTATTAATTAAACTATCTCTCCTATGTAATTTTATTTCCGTCATTTTATCACCTTCCGTAGTAATCACTTACTTCCTTGTTTTTATTATATTAAAAATAAAAAAAATGTCAATATTTATGAAAAAAAGTCGACAATATTTATGTAAAAGTCGACATTTTTCATGTTTTACTATTATATGGATATTATTTTACTAATCATTGATCTTTAACGATCTATATTCTTTTGGAGATTTTCCAGTTATTTTCCTGAAATTTCGGTGAAACGATCTCAAATTATTATATCCGCAATTACTTGCAATCTCCCCAATCGACAGATTTACATTCTCCAATAAATAACATGCCTGTGATACCCTATAATGATTTATGTAATCCGTAAAGCTCATACCCATTAATTTAACAAATAACTTTGATAAATAGGGATAATCATACTGAAGATATTTCGCAACAAATTTTAATGAACAATCATTTGCATAATTTTGCTCCACATAAAGCAATATTTTATAAAGTACTTTGGTTTGCGGTGACTGCTTAACCGGTACAAATTTTGTCTGTTTAATTAAATCAGAACATATTGAATACAGGAAGCTTTTCTGACTATAAATTGAAGTTAGTTTATCAATTTTTAGCTCACTGGTATAATGCAGTATATTATTCTCCGGTATGTAGCTTTTATAATTCATATAAAAGTCACCTATTAATTCTGGCGAAAAAAGAATAATAGTAATCTCTGAATGACCAATGCTCTTAAACTCGTGCATCTGACTTGTGAAAACGAATGCCATATCGTGTTTCTCTAGCCAATATTCCTTTTGGTTAATCGTAACTGATAAAGTTCCTTCATTAACATAAATAAGTTCATATGCTCGATGAAAATGAAGCGGAAAGTTATAGTTTTTCAACGGATAATACCAAATAAATTCTTTCACAGCAACACCATGTTTTTCAAAAAACACCATATCAGTTACCCTCCATATTTTTAATTAAGATCAAGATAAAATATTCAAGATATATCAACCAAAGCAAAATCACCAAGTTGAATACAAAGTCGTTCATACAAAAACAGTGTAACACTTTTACGAATGAGTCATACAAAAACACTAATATTGTCTTAAAGTATACTACATTATGAATAGAACTAAAACTACAAATTGCTTATACTTATGGCATACTAACCAGTTATATTAAATTAAAATTCAAGGAGGATATAAGCAATGGAATATCATGTAGCAAAATCTGGTTCTGATCAAGGTCAGGGAACCGTACAAAATCCATTTTTGACCATAAATAAAGCTGCCACTATTGCAGTAGCCGGAGACACAATTACTGTTCATGAAGGCGTATACCGCGAATGGGTGAATCCTAACTTTAAAGGTTTAAGTGACAAAAGAAGGATTGTATATCAGGCTGCCAAGGGTGAAAAGGCTGTCATTAAAGGTTCTGAGCGCATTCAAGATTGGAAACATCTAGAAGGGAATGTTTGGAAAGCCATATTACCAAACACCATTTTCGGTGACTTCAATCCCTATAAGGAAGTGTTATCCGGTGATTGGGTTGTTACAATTGAGGAGGTAAAACATTTGGGTGAGGTTTACCTTAATGGAATGTCCTTTTATGAAGTGAGTTGCTATGAAGAATTAATAAATCCTAGTTTAAGAACAGAGGTATTCGATTTTTGGAGAAAAGAGATGGTTCCTGTCCACAATACAGAACAGACTAAATATGTCTGGTATGCAGAAGTCGCTGATGATAGCACAACCATTTATGCCAATTTTGAAGGGAATGATCCGAATGTCGAATTAGTAGAAATTAACGTGCGCCGGTCCTGCTTCTACCCTGAAGTGACTGGAATTGATTTTATCACTGTAAAAGGATTTGAAATGGCTCAAGCCGCTTCTCCATGGGCGCCACCTACAGCAGATCAACCTGGACTATTGGGTGCAAATTGGAGCAAGGGTTGGATTATTGAAGAAAACATTATTCATGATGCGAAATGCAGCGCAATCAGTCTAGGAAAAGAAGCTTCCACCGGGCATAACTATTGTACCCTCCGAGGAGACAAACCCGGTTATCAATATCAGTTGGAAGCTGTCTTTACTGCCGAACAAAGCGGTTGGAGCAAAGAAAAAATCGGTTCCCATATTGTACGATATAATACCATATATGATTGCGGCCAAAATGCGATTGTCGGTCACTTAGGATGCGTATTTAGCGAAATTCATCACAATCATATCTACAACATAGATTTAAAACGAGAATCCTATGGATATGAAATTGCTGGAATAAAGTTTCATGCAGCAATTGACGTTCACATTCATCATAACAGAATCCATGACTGCTCCTTAGGAATATGGTCTGATTGGGAAACGCAAGGAACTCGAATTAGTAAAAATTTATTTTACAACAACCAACGTGATTTATTTGTTGAGGTTAGCCATGGTCCATACATGATTGATCATAATATTTTAACCTCTGATTATGCTTTGGATAACTTTTCACAAGGTGGCGCTTACGTTAATAATCTAATCTGTGGTAAAATGAGACACGAAAAAGTATTAGACCGAGCAACTCAATATCATCTTCCTCATAGTACTAAAGTTGCCGGATTTGCATGTTTGTATGGTGGTGATGATCGCTTCTACAATAATATTTTTGTCGGCGTAGATGGTGTACAAGGTGTTGGAACCTCTCACTATAACAACTACACCACGTCTTTAGAGGAATATATTGAAGAAGTCCATAAAAAACATGGTGATTTGGAAGTGTTTCAATTGGTTGAACAACCTGTTTATATTAATAACAATGCCTATTTCAATGGAGCTGAGTCCTTTTCCCGTGAGAAAGACAAGCTAGTTGAACAAAGCTCTAATCCCAACTTCAGCATTATTGAAGAAGGTGATTGTGTTTATCTTTCCTGTGACTTACCGGAATGCTTTGAAGCTTTACTGGGCGAGGTATATTCAACTACAAACTTACCACGTGTTCGCATTGTGGATGCTGAGTTTGAAAATCCAGATGGAAGCAATTTGATTCTGGATACAGACTATCTGGATGTAAAAGTCAAGGGCAAAAGTCCGGTAGGACCTATTGCAGAGTTCAAAAAGGGTAAAAATTATATTAAGGTGTGGTAAAAAACTTTCTTAAATAACTTCAAAAGAGACTGTTGTAATATTTAAATTATTACGGAATTAGGTTATGTTCCGATATATAAGATAACTATTTCAGCAGTCTCTTGTTTTTAAAAATGTATATATGATTAAAATGTCAAAAGGTCTTTCAACAAAGTTTACTGACAATGTGCATAAAGCAAAAGGATGATTATTTTTCAATTCCTGGTCTAGCAAATATCCCTTTCTCAAACGGATGCTTCACTTTAACAATTTCTGACACATAATCTGCAAGCTCCACCAATTCATTCTGAGGGTTTCTTCCGGTCATAACCACTTCCAGTTGATCAGGTTTATTACGCAGGAACTCTAACAAGAAATCACGCTCAATTAGGTTGTTGTTATAAGCACCAATTATTTCATCTAAAACAAGCATTTGAATAGTTTGATTAGTTGCTTTGTCTATTATATTTCTAAGATAGATACTATAAACTTCTTTGGCCTTCCTTTTCGTCTCTTCATCCATTCTAGAATAAAATCCAAAGGTTTCCTGGCACAAAACAACCTCAATTTCATCAATCCTTTTAAGTATGCATAGCTCACTTGACTTGTTATCCTTAAGAAATTGTGAGAATAAAACTTTCCCTCCACTACCGGCATAACGTATGGTAAGGCCAACCGCCGCAGTAGTTTTTCCCTTCCCGTCACCGGTGTATATATGGATTAAATTCTTCATACTAACTCCTTTCAATATGAATACTATAAGACTTCGAATCTAAAATCATTTGCCAAATACTCCAAACTCAATAAGAATGTACATAATAAGTGAAATCAGGCCTATAATAGATATGCCAATCAACCAATACTATGCCGCAAATCTTTTCCCCAGAAATTCAAATCTAACACAAGGTACATTTAGATTCCCTCCTCTAATATCTGATAAATCCTCTGGATATCCAAATGCTTTCTCAATGTTTCAGCTAGTATATCATACTGGCTATCTTTATATTCTTTATAATCCATTATGGAAAGATCACTTATATCTACCTGCTTTTCTTTCGCCAAGCAACCGACCAGTTTTTCCACTATCTTTTTACTATCGAAGATACCGTGTATATAGGTACCGTACACATTATCACGATACGCCCCATCAGATTTTACTCTTCCATCAATCTGATCCGTAATGTATGCCATCTGTGAAAGTTCCTCTTGTAACGATGAAATCCCCATATGAATTTCATATCCTTCAATTTCTTCCCCTGTAAGCTCCTTTAAAATTCCGTCTATTCGAAGAAACTTACCCTTTACTCTTGTGCGTATCTTCCCTTCGCAAAAAACAGTATTGATTGGAAGTAGTCCGATTCCCTTAATGGTAATACCTTCTTCTGCACCTATCTCATCTGTTATCTTTTCTCCAAGCATCTGAAATCCACCACATATTCCAAAGATTACTTTATTCTTATCTGCAGCTTTCTTGATTGCGGCTTCCATTCCGCTCTGTCTTAACCAAAGCATATCCTTCGTAGTGTTTTTTGTTCCTGGAATAATGATCATATCGGGATCCTTCCATTCCGAAATAGAATCCACATATCGAAGGGATACCCCTTCCATTCTCTCCAAAATATTAAAATCTGTAAAATTCGAAATTCTTGGCAAACGGATAACAATAATATCAATTAAACCGATATCCTTCTTCACATGAAATCGTTCTGTCAGGCTATCCTCATCTTCAATATCAATATACATATAGGGTGCTACTCCGACCACTGAGACTTCTGCCTTTTCTTCAAGCATGGCTATGCCTGGATCCAGTATAGTTTTATCCCCGCGGAATTTATTAATGATTAACCCTTGGACAAGCGCTTTTTCGTCCTCTTCCAGTAACTGCATTGTTCCTACCAGCTGAGCGAATACGCCTCCCCGATCTATGTCCCCTACCAGCAATACGGGGGCATTCGCCATCATAGCCATTCCCATATTGACAATATCATCCGCTTTTAGGTTTATTTCTGCCGGACTGCCCGCACCTTCAATTACTATGATATCATATTCCTCTTCTAATTGGTGATATGCCTTCATTATGTCTGGGATTAATTGTCTCTTATACTTAAAATAATCTACTGCGCTCATATTGTCCAATACTTCGCCGTTGACAATCACTTGCGAACCGGTATCCGTTGTGGGTTTCAATAAAATCGGATTCATCAAAACGGAAGGTTTTATTCCTGCTGCCTCAGCCTGCATAACCTGTGCTCGCCCCATCTCAAGGCCTTCCTCTGTAATAAAGGAGTTTAACGCCATATTCTGAGATTTAAATGGTGCGACCTTATATCCATCCTGTGCAAAGATCCTGCACAAACCTGCTGTAATCAAACTCTTACCCACATTGGACATGGTACCCTGTATCATAATTGACTTTGCCATTATTCCATCTCCTCCCTTAATGCATTAATTAGATATACATTGTCTTTATGCCTTTTCACTGCGATTCGATAAAACCCTTCTTCTAAGCCAGGGTAATTGCTGCAATCGCGGATTAAGATGCCCTTATTAAGGCAACTTTCATATAAACCTCTATGTGCTTGAAAGAATATATAATTAGCATGAGAGTCATAAACCTTAAATTTTAATATTTGTAGCTCAACGATTAAGTATTGCCTTTCCTTCTTGATTATCTCCAACGAGTCCTTCACATATTGCTTCTCCTGCAATGCTGCAATTCCGGCCTTTTGAGCCGGTATGGACACGTTCCACGGTTGCAGAACCTGTTTCATACTATTTAACAATTCCGTGTTACTACAGATGCCATAACCAAGCCTTAGTCCAGGCATGGCATAGAGCTTAGTGAAGGCTTTTAGAATAAATAAATGCGTTATTTGGGAGCAATAATCCATTACTGAATAATTACTGCTATCTTCAATAAAATCCATAAAGCATTCATCAACAATCAACCAAATTTTGTTCCTTTCACATTGCTGTATTACCTTTTTCACAAATGCTTTATCAAGGATATTACCTGTAGGATTGTTCGGATTGCATAGAAAGATAATATCAATACCCTTCTTTATCCTGGCAAGGAAATCCTCCTGCAATTTAAAACCTTGTTCTTCCTTCATCGTAACATATTCTATCTCACATCCAACAGTTTTCAACGCCTGCTCATACTCATAAAAGGTGGGAATTGGTATCAACGCCCTTGCTGGCTTAAGCGCCAAAACCAAGGCAAAAATCAAATCAGCCGCACCATTACCACAGATAATATGCTCTTTTGGAGTTTTGGTTACTCTTGATATTTCTGTACGCAATTCCAGACAATCCGGATCAGGATATTGGCCTGAATTCATCACACCTTCACAGGCTGCACGAACAACTTTCTCCGGCATTCCAAGTAAATTAATATTTGCTGAAAAATCAATTTTATCTTTATGCTGATAAACATTCCCACCGTGTTTGTACATTGTTATCCTCTTTCTTTTTTCGCCGACGAGTGCTAATATCTCATCTCGTTATATATCTTTAGCAGACTATCATTCATTATTACATATGGAGTTTACTTTACTCACAAAAATGTACCTATCACATACAATATTAATATTTTAACAACGCTTAAGATAACAATACCCAGTACAGCCGTAAGGTAAAGTAATTCATTCGCCCTTTTTATATCCTCTATCTCTACTGGTCTGATCGGATCACCAATCGTTTTCTTATGATATAAAACTCCAAAATAATATGCATCCCCTGCAAGCTGGACATCCAACGCCCCAGCTACAACCGCTTCCGTATGAGCTGAATTCGGACTTGAATGATTATATCTGTCCCTATGATAAATCTTCCAAGCATTACCGGGATGATATCTCCTAATAACGGATGCTAAAATCATAAGATATGCTGACAATCTTGCAGGAATACAATTCATTATATCGTCTAATTTTGCTGCAGCTCTTCCAAAATAAAGATATTTATCATTCTTATACCCTACCATGGAATCCATCGTATTGACTGCCTTATAAAAAAAGCCTACAACCGGCCCCCCTATTATCATATATAACATCGGAGCTATGCTACCATCCGAGGTGTTCTCTGCCACTGTTTCCACCGTCGCCTTTACAATACCTTCCTCCATCAGATTCTTTGTATCTCTTCCGACTATCATCGATACCGCTGTTCTTCCGCCCTCAAGATCCCCCTGTAGTAATGCATCATGAACCTTCATGCTCTCATCTTTCAGCGATTTGGTGGCAAGCAGCTGTGCACACATGATGCTTTCCACTCCAATTCCTACATACACATTCCAGTGAAAAATTAAAATCAGAAGAAGGAGAGGAAGTGCGACCGTAATTCCAACAACCAAAGCTACCAGTATTCCTCCGGCTACCAATTCCCCTCTCTTTGATTTCGGAAAGCTTCTTCGTAATATCTTCTCCAATACTGAAATCAATTTTCCAATCCCTTGCACGGGATGATATAACCAATGTGGATCTCCAATGATTAAGTCCAAGAAAAACCCACATATGAGCGCAATTAATGTATACTGCATAGATTGATCATTCTCCCTTCCTTCTCCTCGAGATATGCGATATACCCTTTCCCATTCTCCACCTGCCAATGGTAATAATCCTTCTTTGGATCAGCATAGCGTTCCAAAATGCTCATAATCGTTCCTCCATGAACAACAAGAGCAATCGATTGATAACCCTTTTTAATACTTTCTTCAAGCACCTTTTCAAATGCTTTGTTGGTGCGTGCTTTAAATTGTTCCGGTTCTTCTCCCCCCGGAAATGATAATCTTCCATTGCTGTCAACCCAAGCTTGATAATTTTCATTCTGTGACAACTCAAGATAATTCTTATTTTCAAATTCTCCAAAATTACATTCTTTCAAATCTTCAATCATATTCGCAGTCAAATCACGATAGATTAACCTTGCTGTTTCTAGGCAACGTATTAAAGGACTGGCGAATACTGCTTCTACCTGGGGGTAGCTAATGGTTTCCACCAACTTTTTTCCCTCTTCACATAGAGGTTCATCCGTAATTCCGATATAACGTTTATTTCTATTTCCTTCCGTTGAGAAATGTCTTATCACTACAATCTTAAGCATGTTTAATCACCGTTCCGATTCCACAGATTACTCGATGCACTTCTTTCGCTTCCTTCGCCAATCTACAACAGATTCTTCCTGTTGTCTCTCGATATCTACGATCATACGCATCCATCGGAACTATACCACACCCTAGCTCATTTACGATAATTACAATACCAGGATTTTTCTCAAGAATTCTATCAATCAAAGGATAAACATCCTTCTCCTCCTTCAACATTCGATCGATCCACAAATGAAAGTGATTCACAATGGATTTTTCCAATAATTCATCAAAACTACAAATTGATCCCTCAATTACTTGTTCCATTTGTATCTCTTTCCTGCTCAAGGCATACAGCAACTTACCCTGATATGCACCTCCGCTAATTAACCACATAGCTTCCCTCCAATCACCACACTTACAACCATCACAAGTTCACATAATTGCAGAAAATATCCAGCCAAATCTCCCGTAATCCCACCAAATTCCTTCGAAGACATATGATAATAATACATGAAAGTAAGAAGCGTACTAATGATAACGAGGATTCCCAGTTGCCAATTGAGCATCACCATAATTGCGGAACAGATTAAAATGAAAAGTACCATAATATTCCTCGTCAAGCGCTTCTTTGCTTCATTTGAAAAGGTGGCAGCTAGTCCACTGTTTTTAGCCATAGGAAAGGTTACTACCGATAAACCACTTAAGGCTCTCGATAGTATAAAACCAATCGCCAAAACCGGTAATTGAACCTGGTTTACCTCATACCATACTCCAAAGGTCAGCATATAATAAGCCACACAAGCGATTACTGCAAAAGCACCTATATTGGGATCCTTCAGTATCTCCAATTTCTTCTCCCTTGGTTGGTAGGAGCTTAGAGCATCGGTCGTATCCATAAAGCCATCCATATGAATGCCTCCTGTGAGGAAAAGCGGAAGCAAAACCAACACTACAGTATAAAGTACATGACTTATCATTAGGTTATCAGCAATATACTCCCACAAGACAATCGTCCCACCAATTACTGCTCCAACCGCTGGAAAGAAGCACATAACATATCTCATATTCTCCTTCGACCAATCCACTTTGGGCATAGGTACCTTCGAATACATTGCAAATGCTATGATTAGGCTTTTAAATATTTGTTTCATTCTTCTTCCCTTTCTGAGTTGAACATGGAATTAATAATATTGTATTGAAGTGTCAAAAATTCAAATCTTATCTATTCTTGGTGCTTTACTCTTTCTTAATTACAAATTAATTCATTACTCCATATTAATACCCGAATTGTTTGAATTATCTCTTATTATAATCGGTATCCCATGAACTACTTCAATTACCTGATCTGCTCTGCTGCATATTCTTTGGTTAATTTCTCCCAACGTCTTCATATATTCTAGCGTTGTAGAATCATAGCTATTTCCATCTTCAAAGATATTGTTTGTAACAATCACGACATTCTCTGACTTTTGAATCAACTGATTTAATCCAATCATAATCTCTTCTACTACTATATTTCTCGCAACGTTTACTTTGACATGCTCTGCAACTGTCTCTGCTTCGTTCTTTGAAAACATCTCATTTGCCACGAGATTTGACATACACTCCAAAAGTATTGATGTATGCGATTCCACCTCTAACATCTTTAAATCAGTAAAGCATTCTATCGTAGTAAAATTCTTATCCTGTCGCATGCTTTGATGTTTTTTAATTCTTAATTTTGACTCTTCGTCAAAGGGCTTCATTGTGGCAATGTAGATTAGCCTACTTCCGTCATTTTTAGCGCATTGAACGACGTAATCCTCTGCATATTCCGATTTACCACTTCCACTTCCACCGATTATAACTGATATCATAACGTTAGCTCCTCATTGACGTATGAAAATATTTTTAATAAAATATCTTTCTAAATATAAGCTTGTTAATCCTAGATTATTCATCTAGTTATTTCTAACGGTGCTTCGCACCGCATTGTTACTGGTTTTGTTCTGATTTTAACTTTCACCTAAAAAGTGAAGCACAATTGCATAGAAAAAAGACTCATCCTTT
>Ga0302215_10000132_pt1 | contig 55999 bp, 56 predicted proteins | sample II_Fen_N3_1_FD_194580 | JGI IMG/M metagenome (GOLD analysis project Ga0302215, IMG submission 194580) | Peat permafrost microbial communities from Stordalen Mire near Abisko, Sweden - II_Fen_N3_1 | ecosystem: Environmental > Terrestrial > Soil > Wetlands > Permafrost | place: Sweden: Abisko... | reverse complement strand
GAAAACCTTCAGGCAATTGAAGATGAAGGAGAGGTTTACGATGCTATTGATGAAATATGGGCTGACTATCCTACGGACGAAGATTATCTTTGGAACGAGGACGAATATTAATAAAAAGCATTAGGCTTTAGGCAATACGCTTAAAGCTTTTTCAATAATAACATACACCATCGAGTGTAATTTAATATGCTTGAAACCTGAGGTTTTGAGCTTAAAACAAATTCTATGAGTTTTTTAAATAAAGTTCTTAAAGGGTTTTTGGGAGACAAGAAAGCGCAGGACCTTAAGGAAGTAAAAAAAGTTGTAACAAAGATCAAAACTGTTGAACCTGGTATTGGAGAATTATCCGATGATGGTTTGAGAGAAAAGACCGCTGAATTTAAATCTAAAATTAAAGAAGCGACCAGTACGATTACAACTCAGATAGAACAAATCAAAGAGCAGATCAAAAACTCAAAAAACGTTGATGAAAAAGAAGCTCTTTTCTCGAAAATAGAAGCCTTGAAAAAAGATTCTTACGAGATAGAAGAAAAAGTTCTATTACAGGTTCTTCCCGAAGCTTTTGCATTGATCAAAGAAACTTCAAAAAGATGGGCTCAAAACGGAGAAATCCGTGTAACGGCTACAGATTGGGACAGAGAACTTGCTGCAACTAAAGATTTCGTTGAAATCCAGGGTAATGAAGCAGTTTGGAAAAACTCATGGAATGCAGCCGGAACTCCTATTTTGTGGGACATGGTGCATTACGACACTCAGTTTATTGGTGGGGTAATTCTTCACAGCGGTAAAATTGCCGAAATGGCAACGGGTGAGGGTAAAACTTTGGTAGGAACACTTCCAATTTACTTAAATGCACTTCCTGAAAGGGGTGTACACGTTGTAACCGTGAATGATTATTTGGCGAAACGTGACTCTGCTTGGATGGGACCATTGTACCAATTCCACGGAATGTCTATCGACTGTATCGATAATCACCAACCGAATTCAGACGGAAGAAGAAAAGCATACAATTCAGATATTACTTACGGAACCAACAACGAATTTGGTTTTGATTATTTGAGAGATAATATGGTGGCTTCACCTTCAGAACTGGTACAAAGAGAATTAAACTTTGCCATTGTGGATGAGGTTGACTCCGTATTGGTAGATGATGCTAGAACACCTTTGATTATTTCCGGTCCGGTTCCTCAGGGAGACAGACAGGAATTTGATGTTCTTAAACCTTCTATCGACAGAATTGTTGAAGTTCAGAAAAAAACAGTTTCTGCAATTTTTAACGAAGCTAAAAAATTAATTGCTGCCGGAAAGACAAAAGAAGGTGGGTTCAAATTACTTCAGGCTTACAGAGGTTTGCCAAAAAACAGACAATTAATCAAGTTCTTATCTGAAAGCGGAAACAGAGCATTACTTCAAAAAGTAGAAGCTCAGTACATGCAAGATAACAACCGTGATATGCCGATTGTAGATCAGGATTTATACTTTGTAATCGAAGAGAAAAACAATCAGGTTGATCTTACCGATAAAGGAGTTGAATACATGTCTCAAGGGAATTCTGACAACAACTTTTTCGTTCTACCGGATATCGGAACAGAAATCGCTGAAGTAGAAGCTAAAAATTTATCTAAAGAAGAAGAATTTGAAGCGAAAGAAAAACTATTCTCTGATTTTGCTGAAAAATCTGAGCGTGTTCACACCATGAGCCAATTATTGAAAGCATACACATTATTTGAAAAAGATGATGAATATGTAGTGATTGACGGTGAAGTAAAAATCGTCGACGAGCAGACAGGTCGTATCATGGAAGGTAGACGTTATTCAGACGGTCTTCACCAGGCGATCGAAGCTAAAGAAAGTGTAAAAATCGAAGCAGCTACTCAGACTTTTGCAACGGTTACTCTTCAAAATTACTTCCGTATGTACAACAAACTTGCGGGAATGACGGGTACAGCAGAAACTGAAGCTGGAGAACTTTGGCAGATTTATAAATTAGACGTTGTGGTAATTCCTACCAACCGTCCGATTCAGAGAAATGACAGACAAGATTTGGTTTTCAAAACCAACAGAGAAAAATATAACGCGGTAATTGAAGAAATTGAGAACTTAACATCTGCCGGAAGACCAGTATTGGTGGGTACGACTTCAGTTGAGATTTCACAATTGCTTTCAAAAGCGCTTCAGTTAAGAAAAATTCAGCATCAGGTTTTAAATGCTAAACTTCACAAGAAGGAAGCAGAAATTGTTGCCGGAGCAGGTCAACCAGGAGTTGTAACCATTGCAACCAACATGGCGGGTCGTGGTACCGATATTAAGCTTTCCAAAGAAGTAAAAGAATCTGGCGGTTTAGCGATCATCGGAACAGAAAGACACGATTCCAGACGTGTTGACAGACAGTTGAGAGGTAGAGCAGGAAGACAGGGAGATCCTGGAAGTTCTCAGTTCTATGTTTCTTTGGAAGACAACTTGATGCGTTTATTCGGTTCTGAAAGAATTGCTAAAATGATGGACAGAATGGGTCATAAAGATGGTGAAGTAATTCAGCATTCTATGATTTCTAAATCGATTGAAAGAGCTCAGAAAAAAGTAGAAGAAAACAACTTCGGAACAAGAAAAAGACTTCTTGAGTACGATGATGTAATGAATAAGCAGCGTGACGTTATCTACAAAAGAAGAAAGAACGCATTGTTCGGAGATCACTTGAAATACGATATCACCAACATGATTTTTGATGTTTCAAACTCAATCGTAGCAAAAGGTAAAGCAACAGGAAACTTTAAAGATTTTGAATTTGAAGTGATTAAAAACTTCACGATGGAATCTCCGGTTTCTGAAAATGATTTTAAATCTAAGCAAATTCCTGAATTGACAGATCTTCTTTTCAAAGCAGCACAGGCTGACTATGATATGAAGCTGAATCTTCTGAAAGAAAAATCATTCCCGATTATTGAGAATGTTTATCAGAATCAGGGTTCAATGTTTAAAATGATTCAGGTTCCTTTCACAGATGGAGTGAAGACTTTAACAATCGTTACTGATCTGAAAGAAGCTCATGATACGAATTGCGATAGTTTAATCAATGATTTCGAAAAGAACATCACTTTATCAATCATCGATGAAAACTGGAAACTTCACCTTCGTGAAATGGATGATTTGAGAAAATCATCTCAAGGTGCGGTTTACGAGCAGAAAGATCCGTTAGTAATTTACAAGCAGGAATCTTTCCATTTATTCAGCGAAATGGTTGACAAAATGAACAAAGAAATTATCTCATTCTTATACAGAGGAGAAATTCCAGCATAAAAATAATTTTTTAAATAACAAAAGACCTGTTGAAATTTTCAGCAGGTCTTTTTATTTGGAATAAATCTTAATAATCTGACAAAAATCACAAATTATGCTAATTTAGAATAATTAAAAACAATATATTTGCAAAAAAATAAATCTTTCATGAAAAAGCTATTGGTTTGCGCATCGGTTTTAGGTTCTATGTTATCGTTTGCACAGGAAAAAGATTCGGCACAAACAAAAAATATTGAAGAAGTAATTATCAGCACTATTTCTAATAAGGACAGTAATTATTCCAACAAAATGCCTTTAAAAGCCATTGAAGATCCTCAGGTTTTATCATCTGTAAACAGAGTGGTTTTAGAAAACCAGGCTATTTTCACAGTTGATGACGCTTACAGAAACGTTACAGGTCTACAAAAAATGTGGTCGGCAACAAGCAGAGCCGGAGACGGAGGCGCATTTGTCATCCTAAGAGGTTTTGTTTCTAGTAGCTCAACAAGAAACGGATTGGTATCTCCCGTTACGACAACTATTGACGCAGTAAATCTTGAGAAACTTGAAGTTTTGAAAGGACCTTCTGGAACTTTGTACGGAAGTAATGTTGCATCATACGGAGGTCTTATCAACAGAGTGACCAAAACACCAACCAAAACTTTCGGAGGAAACATCTCTTTAATCGGCGGAAGTTACAACACCTACAGAGCGCAAGCTGACCTGAATGCTCCACTTACTAAAGATAATAAGCTTTTATTCAGATTAAATACGGCGTATACCAACGAAGGGACTTTCCAGAAAACAGATGCAAAAAATTCTTACTTTGCATTTACCCCGACTATTACATATAATGCTTCAGACAGATTGCAGTTCAATGTAGAATACGAAATGTTTAATACAAGAGCTCTCGGTGAACAATTATTTTTCTATCTCTCTCCAACTACTTTAGGTGGAATTGATAACATGAAAGATCTTGAAAAGAAAGGTTTAAATTATAAGGAATCTTATGTAGGAGATGATTTATACACAACAGCAAGAGTAAACAATGTCTTTGGTCAGATCAATTACAAAATAAACGACAACATTAAATCATCAACGAATATTAATAATTCTCACAGTTATTCTGATGGTTTCGGACCTTATTTTTCTGTAGGCTTAGATGCGAATAACGCTTTAACGGTTTCCAGATACGATCAGGGAACAAGAGACAGTAAGAAAAACTGGTTCCAGATTCAGCAGAATTTCAACTTAGATTACACTTTCGGAAACGGAATGAGAAACAGAACAGTAGCTGGTTTTGATTACTTAAAAACGAAAGACCGATCACGATTTATTTATCTGGGTGTAAGCGGTGCAGGTGTATTCAACAATCCTGTTTTGGCAAATGGTGCAGATTATTCAGATTTTAACGGTACTACAATAGGTAATCTTTATTCTGATCCTGCAAATATCGGGAACTATGATATTGATGCAGATCTTAATACATATAGCGGTTATATTTCTAACGTGTTTACTCCGGTTACAGGTTTAAATTTAGTTGTAGGAGTTCGTTATGAAAGCAATGATTTTCTGGGAGGAGAAATTTTTAAAGCTCCTACTGCAGCTTACAACCAATCTGCATGGTCACCAAAAGCAGGTTTAGTTTATGAAATTTTAAAAGACAGATTCTCTGTTTTCGGAAATTATCAAAACAGTTTCAAAAGCAACGGATATTATACACTCAATTCTGCCGAAGATATAGCATTATCTGATCCCGAAAGAGCGAATCAGTTTGAAGGAGGTTTTAAAACCAATCTTATTAATGGAAAAATCAATGCTACAGTAAGCTACTACGATATTAAAGCAAAAAATTATCTCGTAACAACAGGATATACAATCAATAACAGAGCAATTCAAAATCAAACTGGCGAAATCCATAGCAAAGGAGTTGAACTAGAAGTAAACGCTTACTTAGTAAAAGGATTCTCATTGATCGGAGGTATTGCGTACAACGATACAACTGACTTATCAACAGGACTTAGACCAACTACAGCAGGTTCTTATTGGCTAGGAAACTTTAATGCAAGCTATCAGTTCTTAGATGGTGGTCTTAGAGGATTAGGTTTCGGTGTGGGTGGAAACTATGCAAGTGATAATAATGTAACAGGGAACTTTATACTTCCGAAATACTTTGTGTTGAATGCCAATGCATATTACGATGCAAAAAAATTCAGAATCGGAGTGAAAGTTGACAACTTTACCAACGAACATTACTGGACAGGATATTCTACAGCAAATCCTCAGAAATTAATCAATGCTCTTGGAACAGTAACTTACAAATTCTAACAAGAATATAAATAAATTCCATCTGCCAAACTGCAAAAGTAGTTTGGCAGATTTTTTTTTGATGCTAAATCAATCAATTCCTTAATTGTAATTAATCTAAATAAAAACAGAAGTCTTATATTTGCACAACTTTAGGAATTCATGAAGAAAAAACATCACCACAAAAAGAAACCAAGTCTATTCAAAAAATGGACGGGCAAACTACATTTATGGTTCGGATTGGGAATCGGATTTCTGATTTTCATCATCTCCATTACAGGTGCTCTATTTGTATTTAAAGATGAGGTCGAAAACTTTACCCGAAAAGATGTTATTTACCACAACGAGCAAAATATTGATCAAAAACAGATTCTTCCGATCAGAGTTTTAGAAAAATCGGTGGTTGCTCAGGTAAAAGAAAAATATCCTGTACATTGGGTCAATATTCCGATTGATAAAAAGATGTCGTATCAGTTTTATTGGTATGAACACAATCCAAAAGCATGGAATTATTTTGAAGAATTCCCTATCTATAAACTCGCCTATGTTAATCCGTACAGCGGGAAAGTTCTTCAAATTTACGACGAGAAAAACGGCTTTTTCCAGATTGTAAAAATGATTCACTGGAGTTATTTACTGAAACAGGATTGGGGAACTTATGTTGTTGGAATTCCTGTAATTATTTTTGTTTTAATGCTTATCTCAGGAATAATTTTGTGGTGGCCAAAGAACAAAGCAGCCAGAAAACAACGTTTTTCATTCAAATGGCAAAATGTAAAAAGCTGGAAGAGAAAGAACTATGACCTTCACAATGTTTTGGGCTTCTATGCTTCTATATTTGCTCTAATTTTTTCATTGACCGGTTTATTCTATGCGTTTTTTGTCGTTCAGGCAGCACTTTACTTTGTCTTTTCGGGAGGAGAAACTGCCTATCCCGACTTTTCATCTATTAAAACAAAAGCTCCGATCGAATTACGATCAGAAAGCACTTTAGACAAAATCAGCAATACGGTAAAAGAAAAGTATCCCGATTCGTATGGTTTTTCATTAGATCTTGGCCATCCTCATATGGATGATCACGAACATCCGAATTTTGAAGTTTATGTAAAACATCTCTCCTATTCTTACCATAAAAGCAGCAGTTTGATTTTTGATGAAAACTCCGGAGAACTGCTGCATACCCATGATATGAAAGATAAAAACCTTGGAGAAAAAGCAGTGGGGGCAAATTACGACATTCACGTTGGATCAATTTTAGGCTTGCCAACCAAAATTATTGCTTTTATCGTAAGCTTAATTTGTGCTTCACTTCCTGTAACAGGATTTTTAGTTTGGTGGGGAAGAAGAAAGAAAACCAAAAAAGCGTTTTAATATTTAATTTTAAATTATTATTTACTTAAACCACTATTAATACAATCTTTTTTATAAATTTATTGCCTCGAAATTATACAATAAGAAAATGTCAGTAATAGATTTGTCAAAACAGGTTGCATTAGGTATCGATATCGGTGGAACCAATACTAAATTTGGTTTAGTAAATCACAGAGGCCAGATTTTAGCAAAAGGTTCACTTCCCACCGATCAATATGATACTCCGGAAGCATTTATCGATGCTTTACACGAAAAAATTCAACCGTTGATCGATGAGCATGGTGTAGATAAAATGATGGAAGGAATCGGTGTAGGTGCGCCCAACGCAAACTATTACAGAGGAACCATCGAACAGGCTCCCAATCTACCTTGGAAAGGGGTGATTCATTTTGCAGATCTCATGACCGAAAAATTCGGACAGCCTTGCAAAATGACCAACGACGCCAACGCTGCCGCTCTTGGTGAAATGATGTACGGTGCTGCAAGAGGCATGAAAGATTTTATCATGATCACTTTGGGAACGGGTGTAGGAAGCGGTATCGTTTCCAGCGGACAGTTGATCTACGGACATGACGGTTTTGCCGGCGAACTAGGTCATACCATCGTAAAACCAGGTGGAAGAAAACATTGGAGTACAGGATCTGAAGGAAGCCTTGAAGCATATGCATCAGCGACAGGAATTGCCATCACAGCAAAAAAAATGAGAGCAGAATTCCCGGAATCTATGCTAAATCAATACCCTGAAGATACCATCAATTCTAAAACTGTACACGAATGTGCTTTAAAAGGAGATCCTGTAGCGATTGAGGTTTTCAGATATACAGGTCAGAAATTGGGTGAAGCTTTAGCTAATTTTGTGATGTTCTCTTCACCAGAAGCTATTTTATTATTCGGAGGGGTGATCAAAGCGGGAGATTTTATTCTGAAACCTGCGAAACTTCACATGGAAAGAAATCTTTTACCGATTTTCAGAAATAAAGTGAGATTGGTTTTCAGTGAATTGGACGAAGCTGATGCTGCCATTTTAGGAGCAAGTGCTTTGGTTTGGGAAAAATAAATTCAAGAAATAAAAAATATCAAGCATTCTCTTTTTGAGGATGCTTTTTTTTGTTTAATATTTTTTCAAATATTTGACTGAGATTATTTGTGATATCTATCAGTGCAATTTATGTTTAAACCTTTCTATACTTCAATTTTGGCTCAATTTTTTCTTACTTTTGATAAGTTTTTCAAGACCTGAAATTAGGTTTGAAAAGCAATTATTTAAATACAAAATCAATTTAAAATGGATAAAAATAATTTCCAGCAAATCACTTTCGGAGGCGGATGTTTCTGGTGTGTAGAAAGCTGTTTTAATATGTTGAAAGGGGTAGAATCTGCAATTTCCGGATATTCCGGTGGTCACACAGACAATCCGACTTACGAAGAAATCTGTACCGGACAAACCGGACATGCTGAAGTTGTGCAAATCACTTACGATCCTGCAATCATTTCTTACGACCAATTGATGGATGTATTTTTCTTCCTTCACGATCCTACTCAACTTAATAGACAAGGAAATGACATCGGAACTCAATATCGTTCTGTAATTTTCTACAATGATGATGCAGAAAAACAAAGAGCAGAAAATGCCATCAAAGAATCTGAAGCAACAGGAAAATGGGGTGGAAAATATGTAACAGAATTGGCACCCTTTGAAAAATTCTGGGCAGCCGAAAAATACCATCAAGGATATTACCATGTAAATCCTAATCAGCCTTACTGTAGCGCAGTAGTTGGTCCAAAAATTCAAAAATTCAAAAAACATTTCGCAGAACTCGGAATGTTGACAGATTCAGAATAAAGAAAAAGCGGAGAGAAATCTTCGCTTTTTTGTTTTTACTCATCTTCAAATCCCGCATGATTATTAATGATTCTTTCACTAACATCTTTTAATGCTTTACCGTTTTCTGGATGTATTCCCGCGCTGGTAAAAAATTCTACATGATTATCACTTTTATCATACCAGACTTTTCCCTTTGAATTTTCTATAGTTAAAGTATCTGGTCTGGTTATCTTCTTTAAATGTAGAAGAAGGTTTTTATTCATTGCGACTACTTCAATTCCGGCATTTACATATGCACTATCTGTTCCAACATATTGATCATTCTTCCAATACATATATTTATCTTCATAGATTGAAGGAATTCCTCCACCGCCATAAGCAAAACCTGCCATCAAAATAAATATCATTGCACCTATTCCTATTCCGTTTTTTGCTAGTTGTGGAACATTGAAAACTGGCGTATTAGTAATATTTATAATTATTTTAGACAGTTTTTCAGATAACGAATCTTCATCATTTCCGATTTTCAATTCTATATTGGTAGCTCCATCTTCTTTTACAATTTTATAATTTTCGCAAAAATCTTCAAAGTTCTTATAACCTATATACCAACTTAGATTATCTAAAGTTATTTGATCGATTCCATAATCAGTATTGTTTTCTACTAAACCTTTATAATATCTTACAAAAGTTCTTTCGTGCTTTGAAAATCCAAACTTTTCGTCAAAAAGTGAATTCAAATATTCAGAAATGGCATTCTTGCTACTTTTATTAAGCTCTTTTTTACCCTTCTCAAAAACAATTTTTAAGAGCAATTTTCTTTTTTCAAACATAAAATCAATGTTAGTTATTAGTTGCTGTCTAAGTTAGACAAATTCCGGACAATACAAATACGGTTTCCCGTAAAAATCAAGCACTTAACACATTTCATTTGTCCATTCACTGTCTTGAAATGACACTCAATTCTGTCAGATATTTGTAAAAGAAATCAAGGACAAAAAAATTAAAAAACAAACCTGATTTCAAAATCACCTAAGAAAACGGAAGAAAACTCCGGCTAGGGAAGCAGATGTTTCTCTTTCGTTTTTGAAGGTTCACTTCCCCAAAATTAAGAAGCGCTTCGAAATTTTAAACGTGTACAGCTCGTGATTTTTACATCTGCGAGAGGAAGAAAAACAATTTCAACTTCAAATTTTTAAGGAAATGATTCAAATATTTTTAATGCTACTTGGTTTAGCATTCGGAAACAATAACGGAAATGCAACATGCAATGATAATAACGGAGGAACAGTGACAACACAGGATTCCGGAGGCGGAACAGGTTTTGACCCGGGAACGGGGACAAATCCTGGAGGCGACACAGGTGGACCAGTCGGAGGTAATTCAGGGCAACTGCCTCCACCTACTCCTCGACCTTAATTTATATTGAAGGACAGATTGTTTAAATCTGTCCTTTTTGTTACTTTGCACTAAACTATTACTATGAAAATATTTTTAATTTTAATTTTATGTCTGTCATTATTTTCTTGTAAAAAAGAAAATAACCTGACACACGACAATTCATTTTATAAAATAGCAAAGAGATATCGAGATTCTCATGCGACTGACTCTGCGTTTTATTACTACAACTTAGCAAAAAATGATTTTTTAAAAATTTCAGATTCTTTAGGTGTAGGTAACTGTTTGGTAAATATGGGAGTTATTCAAACTAAAAAAGGAGATTTTTTTGGAGGTATAGAATCCTCGGTAGAAGCAAATAAATTTCTCAAAAAACAAAATGATAGTGCATACAGAAGAGCATTGTCTACAAACTATAATAATATTGGTTTATCATTTCATTTTCTAAAAGACTTTGAAAAATCGTCATCATATTATATTAAGACATTAAAATATATTGATAGTGAAGAAGATAGATATTTATGCTACAATAACATTGGAGATCTATTAATAAGTCAAGGAAATTTTAATTCTGCAAAGCATTACTTAAAAAAAGCAGAAGCGACGAAAGACAGCAGTACTCTTTCTAAGGTAATTAATAATCTTGCAAAAGCTAAATACCTTAGTAACAAGAATTATAATCCTTTGCCCGATTTTAACAGAGCATTAGTCATTAGACAAAAAATTAATGATGGAGAGGGTCTGAACTCAAGTTATGAAACACTATCCAGTTATTATTTAGCTAACGACAAAAAATTGTCATTAGAATATGCAAAAAAAATGTTGAAAGAAGCAACACGTAATAATAGTCCTGATGATCAGATAACTGCGTTGAAAAGAATAATTTCACTAGAGCCTGAAAATTATGTGCTTAATTTTGAAAAGCTTGACTCCATAAACGAAAACGTTCAAACTTCAAGAAACAAACATAAGAGCCAATTTGCTATGGTGAGGTATGACGTCGAGAAATTGAAGGCAGAAAAAGCAGAAAAAGAAGTTGAGGGTTTACAAAAAAATGTTGGTTTAACCGGTTTGGCTGTATTGGTAATTGTTGGTTTCTTCTGGAACGAAAAAAGAAAAAAACATATTAGGCAGGAAAAGGAAAAAGAAAAAGAACTCGAAGTCAAAAACACAGAACTTCGATATTCCAAAAAAGTGCATGATGTTGTTGCAAACGGAATCTATCAGGTGATGACCAAAATTGAAAATCAGGAAAGCTTTAATAAAAATGAGGCGCTTGATGAATTGGAATTTGTTTACGAAAAATCAAGAGATATTTCTTACGAAAAAGAGGATTCTAAAAACTCTGAAAAAGAATTCAAAGAAAAAATATCAAACCTCATCGCTTCTTTTAAAAATTCTTCGGTTGAAACCTATGTAGCAGGAAATGAAAGTGAAATTTGGAGAAATTTGAGCTCATCAACCTGTGAGGAAATCTATCAGATTATTCGTGAGCTTCTGGTTAACATGAAAAAACACAGTAAAGCAGACAGAGTAGTTTTCAAATTTGAAAGAATAAATAATTGTATAAAAATTCATTACAAAGATAACGGAATTGGTATTTCGGGGGAATTAATCTATAAAAATGGTTTGTCTTCTACGGTTTCCCGTATGGAAAAAATAAACGGAGAGATTACTTTTGACATCAAAACTGATAAAGGATTGAAAATAGACATTTCATTTCCTGCTTCTTAAAAAAACTAAAAAAGAATGTTTAAAAAAATTTTAATCGCCGAAGACCAAGAAATGGGAAGTCTTTCCGTACAGAAAACATTAGAAGACCTGAATGTTTCAGATGTAGATTATGTTTATTATTGTGATGATGCATTAGCAAAAGTTCAGAAATCAATCCGAGAAAAAAAACCTTACGACTTATTGATAACAGATCTTAACTATGAGGAAGATCATCTTGAGCAAAAAATCAAAAGTGGAAAAGAATTGATTTTAAAAATAAGAGAAGAACAGCCTGATCTGAAAGTAATTGTATTTTCTGCTGAAAATAAATCAGGAATTATTGATTCTCTATTTACAAATTGTAAAATCAATGGCTACGTTCGTAAAGCTCGACACGATTCAAAAGATTTAAAAAAAGCAATCGCATCAGTTTATGTGGGTGAAAATTATCTTTCTTTAGACCTGAAACAAGATGTTAAAAAACTAAACAACTATGAGTTTTCATCATATGATATTACTTTAGTCACGCTGCTTTCTCAAGGAGTTTTACAAAAAAACATTCCTGTATATCTTCAGAAGAACAACATTAAACCAAACAGTTTAAGCAGCATTGAGAAAAGATTAAACATCCTAAAAGAAGATCTGGAAGTCAACAGCAATGAGCAACTAATTGCATTCTGTAAAGATTTAGGAATTATTTAGTCTCCTTTTTTTTATTATTCACAAAACCTTTCATTTTTTTGAAAGGTTTTTTTGTTTTACGGTTTCCCGTAAGGATTGGTTTCTAAAGGGTTATACTTTTGGAGTGTTAAAACAATTAAAAATTTTATTTATGAAAAAGTATTACGTAAACAAGAACGCTCAAAACAATGGAGACCATGAAGTTCATACCGGAGACTGTAAATATCTTCCGGATACTTCCAACAGAAAATATCTTGGTGAGTTTTCATCTTGCAAGGATGCTGTAAAAGAAGCTAAAAAAGAATATTCACAATCGAATGGTTGTAAAACGTGTTCAAATGACTGTCATACAAGTTAGAAACTAAATCATGGGAAAATTTATTATTACAAAAAGAAAAAATGGTGAATACCAATTTAATCTTAAAGCAGGAAACGGACAAACAATTCTTTCCAGTGAGGGCTATGCTACAAAAGCAGGTTGTAAAATCGGAATAACTTCCGTAAAAACAAACTGCTCTTCTGATAGTCGCTATGATAAAAGAACTTCTTCAAACAATCAGTATTATTTCAATCTTAAAGCAGGAAATGGAGAAATTATCGGAACAAGCGAAATGTACACGACTTCCACTGCAAGAGATAACGGAATTGAATCGGTGAAAAGTAACGCTCCCGATGCAGAAACGGTTGACGAAACAATTTAAAAAATCAAACCATGGATCTTAAAATTAAATTGGAACAACTGCATCAGAAAGTTGTAGGACTAAAAGATCAGATCGGCACGGAAGAAGCCACAAAAAATGCTTTTGTAATGCCTTTTATACAGATTTTAGGTTATGATATTTTTAATCCTACAGAAGTAATTCCGGAGCATATTTGTGACATAGGAACTAAAAAAGGGGAAAAAATAGATTATGTGATCAAAAAAAATGATGAACCTATCTTTATCATAGAATGCAAACACTGGAAGGAAAGTGCAGACGCTCACAATTCACAACTTCACCGATACTTTCACGTTTCAAAATCACGGTTTGGAGTTCTTACCAACGGAATTGTCTATAATTTTTACACAGATTTGGAGAAACCGAATGTCATGGATGAAAAGCCATTTTTCACCATCAATATTGATGATATTAAAGACAGTTCTATAAAAATTCTTGAAAGTTTTACCAAAAACGAATACAATCTTGAAAGTATTCTGGATTCCGCTGAAGCTTTAAAATACATTAAAGCAATCAGAAAAGAATTTGAAAAAGAAATCGAAACTCCCTCTGATGAAATGGTCAAAATGTTGGTCAGCAAATTTTTTGATAAACCTTTAACAGTCAATCGAATGATTGCTTTTAAAGAATACACGAAAAAAGCTTTGACTACATCGATCAACGAATCAATTAGTTTTAGACTAAAATCTGCACTAAGCATCAACGAACAGCTAGAAAAACAGGAAGAAAAAGTAACAAACTCCTCTCCTATCGACGAAAATAATGATTCTAAAATCGTAACGACCGAAGAAGAGTTGGAAGCTTTTCAAATTGTAAAAGCCATTTTAAGAGAAAAAATTCCTTCCGGGAGAATTGCTCACAGAGATACTTTATCTTATTTCGGAGTTTTGCTTGATGACAACAACAGAAAACCGCTTTGCAGATTTCACTTCAATACCGCAAATAAGTATCTGGAAACTTTTCACAACGGAAAAGAAGCGGGAGAGAAAGTTTTGTTGAATAGTCTTGACGAAATCTACAATTTCAAAAATCAGCTTTACCAGGCTTTAGAAAACTATAATTAAAACTAATAACCATGAAAACTTTTTTACTGATTCTGAAAATTTTGCGTTGGTTTTTCGGAGCTTTATTTTTTCTTTTGTCATTGGGTTTACTATTGGAACAAAGCTTTATTGCTTCTGTAGTAACTTTGATATTTACCATATTTATGATTCCATTATCAGGCGATTTTATCATAAGTAAAATAATGAAAGTCGACCTTGACGGAACCAATAAAATCTTACAGACAATAAATTATACTGATCTCAGTACTATTTTGCCAACCTATCAGCAAAATGTATTAAACTACAAAAAACCATTAAGTGATAAGCAAAAAATAAAAGTTGGGAAAAAGATTTACTACAATACTTTGTGTACTTCAATTTCAGACTTTACTCTTACTCAGGATGAAATATTAAAATTGAATGAGATCAAAGGATATTTTAATTTATCTGATCAGCAAATATTTCTTGAAAAAAATAAAATTTCGGATAAAACCATGAAAAATTTAATTCAGAAATGTTACTCAGATCAACTATTGACCGATTCTGAAAATCAACAAATAGCAAGCATATCTAACTTTCTTCAATTTCCTGAAGAAAAAACTGAAGCAATCAAAAACAAAATTGCTTTTTCATTATTCAATAAGATTCTCGAGAAAAAATTATCCGATAAACGCCTTTCTCCAATGAAAGAAACGGAGCTGAAGCAAACCACAAGAAACTTGAAAATTGATCATCAGAATATCAAAAATTTTATCTCTGAAAGAAAAATTAAAAGTTTACGACACGCTAAATTGTTATGGGGTTTAGATCATGGTATTTTTCCGCTTGTTTACAATCCTCCAATAATTTTAAGCAGAGATGAGCAATGCTACCTGAGTATTAATGCCAATCTCATTGAAAATAAATTGGTTCATAAAGGCTATTCAAGTACAAGTTCTAGCGTTTCTTTCAGAGTGACCAAAGGAGTAAGTGCAAGGATTGGCGGCGGAAGATCCCGTCCTATAAAAGAAAACGTAACACAGATACATCCTGGAACTTTATTCCTTACAAATTCAAGGATCGTCTTTAATGCTGGAGGAAAAAGTTTTCAAATTCCATTTTATAAATTGATTTCTCATGACATCTTAGGAGGAAATTTAGAGCTTACTGTTCAAAACAAAATCTACTTATTACGTTTAAATCATAACGAAGTCGAGCGAGATACTATCACTTGGATTATCTAGCTCGATCAGGCAGCATAGAAACACCAGTGATCATGTAAAAGCACAAGCGATGAGAGAAAAATCTATGAATGAAATTTTTATATAAATAAATACTATTAAAACCATGAAAAAACTACTACTTACAAGCCTTTTAGGTTTAGGCTTATTATTACCTGCAAACATTTTTGCATCAACAAACAACACAACTTTAACAAAAGAAGTTTCTTTTTCAAAAGGAAAGAAAAAAAGGAGTACAAAAAGCAAAAGATCCAAGGCAAAAAGATCAAGATCTTCTGCAAGTCGAGGGTGCACTTATAACGGGCACGAATTGATCGTAGGTGAAAGAGGAGGCTGCTATTATTATTCAGGAAGCAGCAAAGAATATGTAGACAGATCATACTGTTCAGGATGTAACTAACTCACAATAAAAGTCCGGCAAATTTTAAAACTAATAATATGAAATACCTCATCATTATCGCTGCACTATGCTGTTTTATCGGCATCATAGATTTACCGATCGGCTATTATACTTTTCTTCGGATCATCGTTTCGTTTATGGCATTTGTAATTATTGTCAATGAGTTTAAAACAAGAAGATTTTGGTTCATTGCTTTTGTTTTGATCTTTGTTCTTTTCAATCCGATCATTCCCATTTACCTTTATTTAAAGCCATTTTGGATTTTCATTGACTGCATTGTCGGACTTTTATTACTCTATTATTTCTACAGCCTAATTCCGAAGAAAAAAAAGATAAAAGAACCGGAAACAATTGATGTTCAGCATCAAGAAATCCCAAGAACAAGAGACCGAATAATAAAATAAAAAAATATGGAAACTATACAAATACCAGAAAACCTCAAAGCTCATTTTCTCAGATTATATCAAATGGCAATTTGCGACGACGATTTTAGTCCGCTAGAACTCAAAATGTTATACAAATCAGCCGAAGAGAGAGGTATTTCGTCAAAAAATTTAGATGAAATACTTCTTAACCCGATTAATTCAAAATCATTAATTCCAGAAACGATCGAGGAAAAAGTAGAATATCTCTATGACCTCACCGTGATGATTTGGGCAGACGGAATTGTATCCGAAAATGAATATTCTGCCTTAAAAAAATATGTGGGAATGTTCGGTTTCTTAGAAGATAACGTAAAAGATATTGCCGATTATTTCATAGAAGCAGTAAAGAATGGAAAAACCAAAACTGATATTCTTAATGACTTAAAAAACTAATCACCATGAATGCCATGACCTCAAATATTAAAAATCTTTTCAGATTAAAGACTGTTCCTGCTGAAGAAAATCAAAACCAATTTCCACCAACGGAACCTCTGAACATTGAAGCAACTGAAGAAAGCCGCAAACGAACGTATCACGAATCCGGTTACAGAGATGGGACAAGAAACAGCGGAAATCACACCGCCCTGTCAATTTGCCTTGATGCAATTTATTCTAGATTTCAAAACGAAGAAAAACAACTCGTTGAAAAACAGAGTAAATTAAAAGAACCTTATCTCAACGAACAGAAAAATAAGGAAACAGAGATCAAAGGTCTCACTGTTTCTTTAGACAACAAAGAAGAAAGACTCAATAACATTGATGAAGATATTAAAAACGTTCAAGATAAAATAGAAAGTCTGAAATTTGAAATCAATGATCTTCCTAGAAATCCTGAATCGTACAGCGTAAATGCAACAAAAGGTGCTTCCACAAAATTTTGGATCGGCTTGATTCTTTTGATTCCTATAAGTTTGTACTTGTTCACTTTCTATATTTCAACATCATATTCTGCGTTTTTCAAAAGTTTTGATGCCAATGGAAATATCATTCAAAGCGTTCTTGATGCGCAGGCTTTCAACAAAGCTTGGGATGAAGGTCCGCTGGAAGGTGCTTTTGTTACTTTAATTCCGTTTGTATTTTTAGGTTTGGGATATCTGATCCACATGTTTGGAGAAAATAAAAGCTTTGGCAATTACGCCAAAATCGCACTATTATTCATTATCACATTTGTCTTCGATGCAATTTTAGCTTACGAAATCGAATCTAAATTGTATGAACTGAATAAAACTTTTGAGTCTCTTCCATTCGATCTCAAAATAGCGTTTACCAAAAATCAGTTTTGGGGAATTATTTTCGCTGGGTTCATAGTTTACATTATTTGGGGACTGGTTTTCGACTTTGTGATGAAGGAGCATAAAGAAAAAGACAAGATCAAAAACGAACAGATCAGAAGACAAAAAGATATTTTGATACATCAGGAAAGAATTGTTGATTTCGAAAAACAAAAAGAAGAGGTAAGAAATAGCATCGGAAGCATCAAAGAACTGATTGCCAAAGCAAAAGGCAGAATAGAGGAACTTCAGAACATCATCGACGGAGTGATAATTCCCACAAAAGATTACAAACTCTACGCATCAGAATATATGCAGGGCTGGATTACATTTATGAGTGAAAAATTAGCCGTTTCTCAATCCGTAAAACAGGAAATGATAGAAGAGTGTAAAAAACAATACAATTACAATCTGAATAAAGTAGGTGCAAATTCCGATAGCCAAAACTCTGTTTATATGTCAGTTCTATAAAATTTAATTATGAAAAAAATATTTTACTTCATCATGGCTTCTGCGTTTTTCATTCAATGTGGAAAGTCAAAAGAAAAAATTACTGAAAATTCAGGTTCGATTAATAATTCTGCGAAAAATCTGAATGTAAGTGTTTTGATTGATCTTTCAGACAGAATTGATCCTGAAAAAAATCCAAATCCTACGATGGAATATTTCCAAAGAGATACGGAATACATCAAAGCTATTGAAAAGGGATTTCTAGATCATATCAAAAGCAAAAAAGTAATTCAACTCAACGATCAAATGCAGGTTTTCTTCAATCCTGAACCTTCCGATCCCAAAATGAACGAACTTACAAAGGAGTTGAAAGTTTCATTTGATAAAAACACAACCAAAGAAAATATCAGTCTTGTTGAAAATAAATATTCTTCACTTCCAATGCAGATCTACGAGTCAGCGATCAAGGATAAGAAATACGTTGGTTCAGATATTTGGGAATTCTTCAAGAACAAAGCAAAAGATTACTGCATAAAAGATGACCACAGAAATGTACTTTTCATTTTAACTGACGGATATATTTACCACAAAGATTCCAAATTTTCTGAAGGTCAAAAAACCTCTTATCTCACTCCGGAACTGGTAAAATCTTTAAAACTAAATTCTTCGGATTTCAAAAATAAAATTCAGGATAAAGGTTTAGGTTTTGTAAAAGCGAACGATGATCTTGATAATCTTGAAGTGATTGTTTTAGGAATCAATCCTGCAAAGGGAAATCCGTTCGAAGCTGACGTCATCAAAGAATACTGGGAAAACTGGTTCAAAGAAATGAAGATCAAAAACTATCAGATAAAATCTGCCGATTTACCTTCTAACTTAGAACCTATTATTTTGAAAGCAATTTCTGGTAAATAAAAACACTCTTCAACATATCATTCATTCCAAAGGCGAAGTTTTCTTCGTCTTTTTCGTTTATTATCTTTTACCTATTTTTGTGAAACTCGTTGCATTATGAAAAAAATTGTTCTGATCGAAGATGAAACCAGTGTCGTTTCTTTTATTAAAAAAGGACTTCAGGAAAAGGGATATGAAGTTTCGGTGGCTTTTGACGGTCGCACCGGAGTCACTCTCGTGCAGGAAAATGATTTCGACCTAGTCATTTTAGACATTATGCTTCCCGAAATGAACGGACTGGATGTCTGCAAAGAGATCAGAAAAACCAACAAACACGTTCCTATTCTCTTTTTAACAGCTTTAGGAAGCTCCGAAAATATTGTTCTCGGTCTGGAAAATGGAGGTGATGATTATTTGGTGAAACCTTTTAAGTTTATTGAATTGGTTGCCAGAATAAAATCATTATTAAGAAGAAGTGTTCCTATTTCAACTCCTGAAATTACGGAAGATGAAACTTTTAGCGAATATCTTTTTCAGTTTTCAGATCTCAAAGTGAATGATTACACAAAAAAAGTAACGCGTGCCGGAGAAGAAATTTCACTCACAACCACAGAATATAAGTTATTAATGTATTTCCTCAACAATCCTGAAAAAGTAATCTCCAGAGCAGAAATTCTGGATGCTGTTTGGGGAGTAAATTACGATTTGGGAACCAACGTTGTAGATGTTTATGTGAATTATCTAAGAAAGAAAATTGATAATCAGGATGACAAAAAACTCATTCACACCGTGATAGGAATGGGTTATGTAATGAAAAAACCATAGAAAAATGCCTAACAAAGTGATGACAAATCAGACCAAAACGATGGTGCTTTTGATGGTTGTTTTTATAACCGTCATTTCGCTGTTCGGGGGTTTGGTTTATTTTTCTATTGTTAATTTTTCTCACCAGAGATTTTATGAATTACTAAAAATCCGTACCACGACGATCGTTCAGATCGAGAAAAGCAAACAACATCTTGATCTTCCGGAGAATCACATTCTCAATAGTCTCAATGATGAAGAACTTCCAATGGAGCGAGATTATGTTTTTGCAGTTCCTACGGATTCAAATTTTAAAAGCATTTCGAAAGAAGTTCATATTCCTGATACTTTTTTTAAAAATATTATTCGAAAAGGTGAAGCCAACTATAATGACAAAGAGTTTTATTATATCGGACAATCCTTTAAATTTAATCAAAAAGAATACATCGCCATTGCCTCTGCGAAGAATCACTATGTTGTTTACTATCTCGGATTTCTGAAGAGAACGATTATTACTTGTATGGTTCTCTCGATCTTCTTCAGTATGATTTTTTCTTTTTATTTGTCTAAAACTTTATTTAAACCAATTCTTAAAATCACGGGAAAAGTAAAGCAAATAAGTTCGGAAAATTTACACTTACGACTTGAACCTCAACCGGATAACAAAGAATTGAATGAGCTGATCAACACATTCAATACGATGTTGACAAGAATAGAAACTTCTTTCGAAACTCAAAACCATTTGATCGGAAACGTCTCTCACGAATTGAGAACTCCGCTTACCTCCATCATGGGAGAAGCTGATGTCGCACTTTCTATCAACAGAACTGCGGAAGAGTATAAAGAAACACTGGAAATCATTCTTGATGAAGCCGAAAAATTAGATAAAAAAATCAAAGCTCTTTTACTGATTGCGCAAACCGGATTTAATGGCAAAATTCAGAAAATTGACAGGGTAAGAATCGATCAGCTTTTGTGGGATGTTATAGAAACCCTTCGCAAGATAAATTCTAAAAACAACATCTACTTAGACATTAGTATGCTTCCCGATAATCCCAAAAAACTGAAAGTTCAGGGAAATGAGCAGCTTCTTCATCTTGCCGTAGCCAATATTATTAGCAACGGATGCAAGTATTCTGATTTCCAACAGGTAAGAGTTTCATTAGGAGCTACAGATACTGACGTTTATATTATAGTAAAAGACACAGGAATCGGTATTCCCGAACAGGAAATGAACAAAATCTACGATCCTTTCTTTAGAGCTTCCAATACCAAAAACTATGAAGGATACGGCATCGGTCTTCCACTTGCACGAAATATTGTGAGAATGCATAACGGTGAATTGATCGTGAGTTCACACGAAAATCAGGGAACTACTGTACAACTTCGTTTTCCAACAATTTATGGAACTCAGAAGGAAGAAAATCAATCTTAGCTTCAAAATGAAGCATTTTCTAAAATGAAATTCTAATCTCATTTTAATCTCTTTAATTACATTTTAATTCTATTCCAAATATCTTCTAATCTTACAAATATAGTTTTGTATTATCAAAATAGGTAATCACTAAATCTAAAGATATGATCAAGACCATTTTAATAGCAACAGACTTTTCTCTTGAATCTTTAAACATATTAAAGAAAGTTTTAAAAGAGAAAAACGCTACAGAAGAAGACATACAATACAACATTTTGCTTGTATCGGGTTACGATATGGGAGATTCTATCAGAGATCTCCTATTCAATACCAAAGGAACGGTTTTCAACAAAATAAGATCAAAAGAATTTTGTGATGCATACGGCATTATCAAAAACAAATATCCTCATTTAGTCAATAAAATTGTCTGTGATATTTTCACGGGAAGCTTCCAGAGAGCCTTCAACAACTATGTGAAAGCTGAAAATATTGAGGAAGCTTACTACACATCTGCTTTAAAAGATAAAAACACTAAAGGAAAATTTGATCTCGCTCCTTACATCAAAAAGGCGAAAGATATTCAGTCGAAAGAAATCACGCTTGACATTCCGAAATTCATGCCTGAAAGAGGGAGATTGGCCGAAGTCTTTGTTGAGGTTTAAGGTAAATAATAACGATTTAAAATTTAAAAAATGTTAAGAAATTATAGTAACAGCAGGACATTGGGAGACAATATAAGACTGGGGACGCTGACTGCTTTTACGGCAGGAACTATAAATATTGCATCTCTGTTGATATTTCTTTCCTTTACTTCAAACGTAACGGGACATTACGCCGTTTTTGCAGCCGAGATCAGCAAAGGAAACTGGTCACAAGTCGCTGTTGTAGGAGCATGGATTTTTCTTTTCTTCTTCGGAAGTTTTACGGCAAACTTTTTTGTGATTAATTTTAATAAGAAAAGTAAGTATTTTGCTCACGCAATGCCGCTTATCTTAGAGATTTTATGTCTCGTTGGAGTTGGGTTTTACGGTCAGTTCTATTACCGGAAAACGTTGGAAGAAGCCGAATTTTTGGTAGCCTTAATGCTTTTCGCAACAGGTTTACAGAATGGTTTGACGGCAAGTATCTCAAACTTTTTGGTAAAAACGACTCACCTTACAGGTACAACTACCGATTTAGGAATTCTGATGTCGATGTTTACCCACAAAAAATACAGAAAAAACCCTGAACTGATTGCCAGAGCAAAGCTTTTATCAAGCATCATGTTTGCTTATGTTTTAGGAGCTATTTTCTCGGGATTGGTTTATTATTCACTCGAATTCAGCGTTTTCTACATCATCAGCTTATGTTTATTGGTCGTGATCGGATATGACTTTTACAAGATTAATATAAGACACTTCAGAACCAATTACCGATATGCGAAAATCTATAACAAGCCCAATTTTATGGCATTCATGTATGATAAAATCCACGGTAGCGGAGAAGTGATGGTAAAACAGACAAGAAAAGAAAAATCCAAACTTGTTTTGGAAGAGACCTAAAAATAATGAGTCAAATGACAGCAAAAATCATACATACTTAGTTTTGTAGCCTCTGTTTGTTTTGCAAATGGGGGCTTTTTATTTGTTTAAATTATTCAAATCTCTCCGTACATATTAATAATCTTTTTGAATGTTTGCTTTTATCCTTACTATTAGGTCATGAAAAACCTTTTTTGGCTTTGTTAAGTAGAACGCCTTTGTGAACCTCTAAAGCAGTCAGTACATAAAAAAATCTTTGCGAACTCTGCGTTAAAATTATTTTTTGCCCTTAGAAGGATAATCAGACTAATTTAACCAGACTTAATTTTTAATTCATCACCTAATTATTTTAATTCTTATTTCCTTTGACTATTTTTGTACGTTCATTTATCATTTTATGTCAGATATCATTCAGCTTTTACCGGATCATGTAGCCAACCAAATTGCAGCAGGTGAAGTGGTGCAGCGTCCTGCCTCCATCGTGAAAGAACTTTTGGAAAACGCAATTGATGCCGGAGCTACAAAAATTGAACTGATTATAAGAGATGCCGGAAAAAATCTTATTCAGGTTGTCGACGACGGAAAAGGAATGTCTGAGACCGATGCGAGAATGGCATTTGAAAGACACGCCACTTCAAAAATACGGGCAACAGACGATATTTTTAAAATTTCAACCAAAGGTTTCAGAGGTGAAGCTTTGGCTTCTATTGCTGCAGTTTCTCAGGTAGAATTAAGAACAAAACAACCGGAGTCATCTTTAGGAACCAACATTTATATAGAAGGTGGAATTTTTCAGTTTCAGGAGCCGATTCAAACTGCTGAAGGATCAAATTTTTTAGTTAAAAACTTATTCTACAACGTTCCGGCAAGAAGAAAATTTCTTAAAAATAACAATATAGAATTCAGACACGTTATTGATGAATTTCAGCGTGTCGCTTTGGCTCACGAGAATTTAGAATTTTCTCTGTTTCATGATGATGATCCTGTTTTCAGATTGCGAAAAGGAACTCAGATGCAAAGAATTGTAGATGTTTTCGGAAGAAAACTGCATCCGCAGCTGATTCCTATCAAAGAAGATATATTATGGTGCAAACTTCATGGTTTTGTTGCCAAACCAGAAGGAGCAAAGAAAACCCGTGGCGAACAGTTTTTATTCGTGAACGGACGATTTTTTAAAAGTCCTTATTTCAACAAAGCTGTTCAGGAAGCATTTGAAGGGCTGCTTTTACCAGGATATATACCTACATTTTTTCTTTTTCTGGAATTAGATCCGGAGAAAATTGACGTCAATATTCATCCCCAAAAGACGGAAGTAAAATTTGAAGATGAACATCTGATTTTTGCTCTGATTCGTTCTACCATTAAAAGATCACTTGGAATTTACAATATTGCACCAAGTCTGGATTTTGAAAGAGATCCACAACTGGATGAAATGATGCAGAAAAGTTTCCCGAGCAAAAGCAATAATACCGGAAATCTAAAAATGCCGGAAATCATTGTAGACCGAGATTACAATCCGTTTTTGGAGGAAAGAGAAGTAACCAAAACAGAAATTCATAATCTTACAGAAATGTATCATCAAAACATTTCTGCAGAGCCTTCAAAAATCAATCTTTTTGAAGATGAAGATTTTGATGAAGATTTGATGAGACTTCCAAACGGATATTGGCTTTTCAACAAAGGGGACAGAACTTTGATGCTTGATTTGGGTAGAATGCACCGTTTGTTGGTTGCAGAAAACAATAAAAATGTAAAAAAAGGTAATATAAGCCACGCTTTACTCTTCTCTCTGGAGTATCATATGAACGAAATTGAGAAAAATAAATACAAATCGATTAAGAAATTTCTACCCGAACTCGGTTTTGACATGAAAATTGCACACGAGAATGTGCTCAGAATCGATACTGTACCTGAAGGATTAAAAGAAACACAGGTTATGAAATTCCTTGAAAATCTTTTTGATATTCTGGAATACAAAACCGAAGACGAATTTATGCAGTTTTACCATAATCAATGGGCAAAAATGCAGTCGAAATCGAGGTTTGATTTCATTTATAAAGCGGATGCTGAGCAAGTGATCAAAGACTTTACCGCATTAGGTTTCCCGGAATTTTTACCAACTGGAAAAAGATGTTTTTACGAAGTTCCTTTTAATGATTTAAAAAATAAATTTTAAGCTGATGTTTAATAATATACCGCCGATTACACGAAATCTGATTATAATAAATGTCGTTGTTTTTATTGTTGCTTATTTAGTTCCAATATTAGATTTGAATTTAACCGGATTTTATCCGTTTTCACCAAATTTTAAATCTTGGCAAATCATTACTCACATGTTTATGCATGGGAGTTTTGTACATATACTCTTTAATATGTTCACACTATATAGTTTCGGACCAATTCTAGAGCAATCTTTAGGTGACAAGAAATATTTAATTTTATACTTTTTAAGTGGTTTAGGAGCATTTTTCTTATTTAATCTATGGAACTTTTTTGAAATTCAACAATTAATCTCACAACTGCAAGAAATGAATGTTGATGTTTCAGAAATTTATTCCAGATCGGATTTAAGAACTTACGGTTATAGTGATACGATATATTTAGACAACCCATTATCACGTAATTTATACGAAAGTTTTACTGGAGGAATGGTTGGTGCATCAGGCGCAATCTTCGGAGTCATAGCTGCATTCGCCACATTATATCCCGAAGCTAAAATTGGAATTATGTTTATTCCAATCCCGGTAAAAGTAAAATATGTTTTGCCGATTGTTGTGATAGGATCAATTTACCTGGGTGTTAGTGGAAATGGTGGTGGTATTGCGCATCTTGCTCACGTTGGTGGCGCCATTGTAGGATTTATTCTTGCAAGAATCTGGAGAAAACATTTATATAGATTTAATTAAAATACACCTGTGAAAATTTTTCGCCTTATTCTATTAATCGCTCATTTAGGATTACTTTTTCTCTTGACCGGAGTTTTACTGAATGCCTATATCCCGCCAAAAGTTTTCCCTTGGTTTAATTTGTTGTCTTTAGGATTTCCTTTACTGATTATCGGATATGTCCTTCTCACATTTTTCTGGATTTTCTCATGGAAAAAGAGAGCTTTTGTCTTTATGTTTTTGGGATTATTTTTTCTGAACCCTGTTAAAAGATGGGTAAATTATTCACCAGATAAAAAAGAAATTGCCAATCTGAAAGTTCTGACATTTAATATTAAGGGTGGGAAATTGGGATATGACAAGATAAAAGAATATATCGACCAGCAAAATGCCGATATCGTATTTCTTCAGGAATTTGGTGACGGCAAACTGAGCTTAAATAATTTGGAAGGGACAAAAAAAACAAACGTAATAAAATTATACACGAAATATAAAATTATAAATCGGAAAGAACTTCTTGAGGTAACAGATAATGATTTTTTCGTTGCTCATTCTGAACAATTTGACATTGAAATTGAAGGAAAAGTTTACCGTCTCATTAATGCACATTTAGAGTCTTTTAAATTTGAAAAAAGCATGGTCAAACTTAACGGAAACACTAAGAAAGATGAGGAAAAACTAAAAGATATTATACGAAGATTATTCCCAACGTTTAAAATTCATCAAGAGCAGGTAGAGACTATTCGTAAAAGCATTGATGAATCGCCTTATCCTGTAATTTTAGCAGGAGATTTAAATTCTGTTCCCAATTCTTACGAATATTATCACTTAGGAAAAAATTTGAACGATGCCTTTTTTGAAACAGGAAAAGGAAGCGGCACAAGTTTCCATGATTATAAATACCCTCTGCGAATTGATTTTATTTTCACATCTCCTTCTATAAAAGCTGTCACTTATAAAGTTGACCGATCAGTAAAACTTTCTGACCATTTTCCGGTGATCTCAACCTTTAGGCTTGAGTGATATTTTTATCTTGAATTTATGATTTGAGACCTATTCATGGCAGTATTTTTGCAGCGAAAATGGATATCAGAGTTTTATGAAGCGCGGACATGTATTTTTAGTTTTTCATAGTATATTATTTTTATTACTACTAAGCACATTTGCCAACGCTTGGATTTCTCCACAATATTTCAGCAAGCTAAATTTACTTTCATTAGGTTTTCCTTACCTTATTATTCTGCATCTTATTTTTACGTTGATCTGGATTTTTAAAAGAAAAAAAATTGCAATCGCTTTTTTATTATTAACCTTTGTTTTTTACAATCCGATAAGAAGATGGGTGAATTTTACTCCACAACAGATAAGTCAATCAAAAATGAATGAGATTAAAGTTCTGACCTATAACGTAAAATACGGAAGTGCAGGTTGGCCGACTGTAAAGAAATATATTACTGATCAGAATGCCGATATTATTCTCGTTCAGGAAAAAGATACAAGTACGGCACTCAGAAAAGATTTGGTAAAATACCCTTCAGTTATTCTCAAAACAAGACATAAAATCCTACGACAGAGAGATTTGCTTAATGATCAGTCAAAAGGAAATTCTTTTTATGCTGATGTAGAAATTAATGGAAAAATAATCCGGGTCGTCAATGTATATCTCGAACCTTTTCGTTTAAATAAAAATATGCTTGGTATGAAAGACGAAAATGGTAAAAAAGTGGAAGAAAATAAAATTTCGATTCTTTTTTCAAGACTGATTAACACATTTAAAACTCATGAAAATCAGGTAATAAAAATACGCGCAGCAGTCGACAGATCGCCTTACCCAGTCATTTTAGCAGGAGATTTCAATTCTGTTCCTAACTCTTGGGAGTATTACAATTTAGGCAAAAATCTCAATGATGCATTTGTAGAAGCCGGAAACGGAAGTGCGACGAGTTTTCATGATTATAAATTTCCTTTAAGGATCGATTATATTTTTAGTTCGAAAAGCATAAAACCAGTAAGCTACAAAGTAGATTATTCTGTAAAATTGTCAGATCATTATCCTGTAATTGCAGAATTTCTATTAAATTAGTTCCATGAAAAAAGTATTGGCAGCAGGATGTCTTAGTTTTGTTTTTTTGATTGCATGTACAAAGCGTGAACCGGCAAATTCGGAGGAAACACAAGCGCTACAACCTCATTATGACACGACAGCAATTGACTCTTTTTCAGCGGGCGCCACTACAGTTGATATTGTACGCCAAATAAGAATGTCTTCTCAAAAATATCAGGATTCTGTAAAAGAAGCTTTAAAGCTGGAACAGGAAGAAAAACGAATCGAGGCCGAACTCGAAAAAGAAAATAAGAAAAAACTTGAAGAGGATAAGAAACAAAAAGCCAAGGAAAACACGGCAGTTTCCAATCCCGTATCTCAATAATTTAAATTAATTATACACAATGAAAAAACACATTTTAGCAGCATTTGCAGCTTCAGCAGTTATTGTAAGCTGTACACAATCTACGACAAAAACGGAAAAAGTAGAAAATCCAGATGGATCTTCAACAACGACAACGGTGACAGAAAGCCACACAGGTTTTGTAGATACTGCGAAAGTTGACAAAGCAAAATCTGACGTGAAAACGACAGTCAGCAAAACTGGCGAAAAGATCAATGCAGCAGGAGAGAATATTAAAACGGAAGCCAGTAAAGTTGGTAAAGACATCAAATCCGGAGCTCAGGAAGTGGGGAAAGATGTAAAAAACACTGCTGCAAAAGGCGCTCAAAAAGTGGAAGATGCCGCTAAAAAGCTAAAGGAAGACCTTAATAAGTAAATATTTCACAATATTTTAATTAAATAAAAGCAGGATTAATAAATTTTTAGTAATTTAGTTACTCAAACAAATCACTAAAACAAATTATTATGAAAAAGCAAACAGAATTAAAAGGCAAAAAACTGACAAGAGAAACTCTTAAAAAAGTTCAGGGAGGCTATTATGTTCCAAAAGACGAAGATGACGGATGTGCATGGAATATGTGCAGAAACTCATTTGGAAGATGCTCAGTTTTTGCTTGTCCGGGATCTATCTAAATAGATTTTGTACTAAAAAAGTAAACCGCAGAAAAATTTCTGCGGTTTTTTTATAATTGATTCATTTCCAATAAAGGATCGATGTATTCTCTGTCGTTGCTCAAACGGGGAACTTTATTTTGTCCGCCGAGCTTTCCTTTAGATTCCAGCCAGCAATAGAATAAATTAGGTCTTGCGATGTGGATCACCGGTTTTTTCAGTGTAATATTGTTATATCTTTTGGCTTCGTAATCTGAATTTATCGCTTTCAAATGTTGATCAAAAACTTCCGTAAATTCTTCTAAACTATGTGGTTTTTCGCTGAATTCAAAAATCCATTCGTGAGCACCGCTTTCGTTTTCTTTCATAAAAATCGGAGCTCCTGTAAAATCCGTCACAGCCGATTTCGTTGCTTCACAAGCTTTCGTCAGCGCAGATTCTACGTTGGTGATCATCAATTCTTCACCAAAAGCATTGATGTAATGTTTCGTTCTTCCTGTAATTTTTATTCTGAATGGGTTGGTAGAAGTAAAAACAACGGTGTCACCAATTAAATATCTCCACAAACCACCATTGGTCGTAATGACCATTGCATAATTTTTTCCTACTTCCACATCTTCAAGACTTACGACTTTCGGATTTGAACAATGAAACTGATCCATCGGAATAAACTCGTAGAAGATACCGTAATCGAGCATCAGAAGCATTTCGTCGCTGTTCGGTCTGTCCTGAATTCCAAAAAAACCTTCGGAGGCATTGTAAATTTCGTAATAATTGATATTCTTCCCGATGATTTGTTTAAACTGATCTTTATAAGGTTTAAAACTAATTCCTCCATGAAAAAACACTTCAAGATTTGGCCACAATTCTGAAATACTTTTAACGTCAGTTTCTTTCAAAACCCTTTGTAAAAGTACCATCATCCAACTTGGAACCCCCAAAATACTTCCTACATCTTCATTTTTCACTTCAGAAGTGATTGCCTTCAATTTACTTTCCCATTCTCCCATCAGAGAAACTTTCTTGCTCGGAGTGGTGGTAATTTCAACCCAAAAAGGAAGATTATCAATCAGAATTGCAGAAAGATCTCCAAATTTGGTATTAAAATCTGCGTACAATTCTGAACTTCCACCCAGACGTAAATTTTTATTGGTAAAAAGTTGATTTTCAGGATGATTATTAGCGTAAATCGAAACCATGTCTTTTCCTGCTTTCATGTGGCAGTATTCAAGACTTTCTGCTGAAATCGGGATAAATTTACTTTTAGCATTCGTTGTCCCGGAAGATTTAGCAAAATGTTTGATGTAACCAGGCCAGCTTACATCTTTATGACCTTGTCTTGCTCTTTCGATATAAGGTTCAAAATCCTCGTAAGTAACTACGGGAACTTTATTTTTAAAATCTTGGTAGCTCGAGATGGTATTAAAACCATATCGTTTGCCATATTCGGTATCTTCTGCATGAAACAACTGAGAAAACAGAATTCCGTTCTGTGTTTCGATAGGATGATCCATAAAATTCTGTATCTGATCTATCCTTTGACGGATAAACCAATTGACTACCGTATTGAAAAGTGCTTTCGTTGCCATTTCAACAAATATAATCATATTTGAATTTCCAAAGAATAATTTAAATAAAAAACCGTCACAAAATTTGTAACGGTTTCTGTATAAAGTTCTTAAATACTCAATATTAGCAATATTCGTCGTAAGCAGCCTGAAGGTTTGCAGCGATCGCTCCTGCAGGATTACCTTCAATGTGATGTCTTTCTAACATGTGAACCAATTCTCCGTCTTTGAAAAGCGCTACACATGGTGAGCTTGGAGGAAATGGAGCTAAATGCTTTCTAGCTGCGTCAACTGCGTCTTTATCAAAACCTGCAAAAACAGTTGTCAAATGATCTGGCTTTTTTTCTCCTGTTAAAGAATAAACAACTCCCGGTCTTGCTGCTCCTGCCGCACATCCGCAAACTGAGTTGATTACTAAAAGAGTGGTTCCCGACTGCTTCAAAGCATCTTCTACTTGTGAAGGAGTTTCTAAATCCTGAAAACCTTTATCTGTAAGTTCAGCCTTCATTGGCATTACTAAATCTGATGGATACATTTCTTGTAATTTTTAATTGTATACAAATTTACAACATTTATAAATTTATCTCAATTAATAAAAACTATTGATTAATTCGTGAAACAAAATGAAAAATAATCCTTCAGATATAGATATCACAATAAAATTTAAATATCAATAAAACAAAATAGTTAATAATCAACAATTTTTCATTAATTTTGAAATGATTCTAAAAACTAATCTCTGTGAAAAAAATCTTTATTGTAAAAATTTCTAATACATTCATAGTAAATATGATGTGAAGTATAGTTCCCCTTTATCCTTTTAAAATTACCAATGCATATAGTTTTTAGATAATTTAATGGTAATTTTGGAAGGTTTTTTTGAGTAAAAGAAGTCCGGAGTAAAATAATTCGGACTTTTTTTATAATATGAAACAAAATCTGTGGTCGATTACCATTCAAACGACACAACAAAACCTGAAACTATGCTTATGAAAGAAATCTACATGATTCTTATGACCGGTTTATTTGCCGGAACATGTTTTTCGCAAAACTGCACTACTCCACAACTTACTATTCCGCCCGTTTCTACATGCGGACAATCTACAGCAGTAATCAATGCCACAACTACTGGTGCAGAAGTAAAATGGTACAATTCAGCAACATCTGCTGCTCCTATTTTCTCAGGAAATACCTATACACCTCCAGCAATAACATCCAACACATCGTATTGGGCAGAATCTTACAATTACGAATTGGGAGCACAAGTTATAGGCGGAAAAACTACCCCTTCAACAAGTTCTAGTGCTGTTATAGCAGCTTCTGCTCCATGGGGATTAGCTTTTACGGCAACAAGCAACTTCATGCTAGAATCCGTTGATGTTTTTGCATCTGCAGCCGGAACTTTAGAACTTGAACTTTTGGACGCAAGTAATGCTAAAATTGCTCAAAAAAGCGTTCCTATTCCCGCTGGAGGAACATCTGCTACTCCGTTACAAATTACAGTTCCTGTCAACTTTTCAGTTGTTGGAGGAAATTCTTATAAACTTGTGGCGAGATCTGCGCCTTCCATGAGAAGAGATGCGGGTTCAAACTCGTTTCCTTTCACCTTAGGAACTTTAGGAAGCATCACAGGCGGAACAATCAACAGTTCCGGTACAAACAGCACAACCTATTACTACTTTTATAATTGGAAGGTAAAACCAATTTTAGGAATATGCGCAAGCGGAAAAATAGAAGCCGCAGTAACGGTAAGCGCTGCAACACCACCTCCAACAGCCGCACCTGCTCAAACGGTTCTGTTAACATCTACTTTGGCTGATCTTTCTGTGAATGGACAAAATCTTACATGGTATTCTTCTGCAGCAATGACTACGGTACTACCGTCCAATTCTTTAGTCAGCAGTGGGATAACATATTATGTAACCCAAACTGCAAACGGATGCCAAAGCGCAACAACGGCAATTACGGTATCGACAAATTTAAGTACATCAGATTTAGATCTTGAAAAACAAAGTAAAATTTATCCTAATCCTGTTTCAGATATCCTTATTATTGAATCTAAAAATACAATTGGAAGATTAAGCATTTTTGATTTGTCCGGAAAATTAATTGAAGTAATAAATATCGGAGAGAATAAATCTGCTAAAATCAATGTAAACTCATATCATAAAGGAAAATATATTTTGAAAACTGAAACCAAAAATGGAACTCAGGTTTTCCCTTTTATTAAAAAGTAGAATTAAAACCTATCAATAAATGAAGCCCGAGACTTTTTGTTTCGGGCTTCTTTAATCAAATCGATATGCAAAGGTTGAATATCCAAAAATATATAATTGATGATTTATAATTGATGAATGATATCAAACATCAATTATCTTCTACCAATCATGTTTATGAAAGTAGCTTCTTAGCCATCTCGGAAATACTTTTTCCGTCAGATTTTCCGGCTAAATTTTTTGAAGCTATTCCCATTACTTTTCCTAAATCTTTGATAGATTCAGCGCCAGTTTCAGAAATAATCTGCTTGATTTCAACTTCTAATTCCTCAGAAGATAACTGTGCCGGTAAAAACTTCTCAATGACTTTCATCTGAGCCTCTTCTACTTCTGCCAGATCATTTCTTCCCTGCGCTGTAAACTGCTCGTAAGAATCTTTACGCTGTTTGATCATTCTTTGCAAAATTGCAATTTCCTGTTCAGGTGAAACCTCAGCTCCAAGAGCTTCGGTTTTCAGCAATAGAATCTGGGATTTTACAGCTCTTAGAGAATCTAAAGCAACTCTGTCTTTTGCTCTCATTGCTGTTTTTATAGCTTCGCTTATGATAAGTTCTAAACTCATTTTTTTTTGGCTTTAAGCTCTTGGCAATAAGCATTAAGCATCAATCAACTTCCGAATAGGAAAGCCTAGAGCTTACTGCTTATCGCTTATAGCAATTTAATCTACGTCTTTATTTAAAAATCTGTTTTCTCTGATCTGCATGTTTCCGTTGTTATCAGACAAATACGTGTTGATATTTTGGTCTGAAGCATTAGATCCGTCAATAGAGATATTTTTTCTCTTGAATGCAGGTACAGATTCAAATTCATTCACATGATCAAAATTCTGATAACGGGAGTTGAATTCTTTCAGCTTGTTTCTTCTTTCGGTAGCTCTTTCCTGATCTGCAGGCTTGTTAACGAAAGTAAATTCAGATTCGGTATGTCTTGTAGTTTCTACTTCTACTCTTCTTTCAACAACAGGTTTTTCTTCTGCCTTCGGCTGCTCAGGAGTTTGATAGAATGTTTCAACTTTATGAGTTGTTTCTTCGATCTTCATCTCAATTACCGGAGAAGTTTCAACCTCGTTTTTTGGCTGTTCAAAATCATATTTGGGCTCAACAATCGGCTCGTTAACGGTAAAATTAAATTCAACCGCTTTTTCATTCGAATAATTGCTGAAAGAACTTTCTTTTGGCTCTTCTTTTTTATTTTCGAAATCAAAAGAAAAAGACTGAATTTCCAGATCATTGGGATCGTCATCAAAAGAAAATAAATTAACGTTTTCTTCCTGGCCTACATCTTCGTTTCTCCAGTTCTGAATTGGGCTTTCTAATGTATCTTCCTCTCTATCAGAGAATTTTATTTTAGTTTTTACATCTTCATCCTCGATAATCATTTTTTTTTCAGAAGACGACATATTAAATTTTGGCGCATCCTGATCTTCATCATCTAATCTGAAAAGATTTTTTCCTCCAAAATCATAACCTTGCTCTGGAGTAACTTCTCTCTCGTCTCTCGTTTTGAAAGGCGAAGCTTTCGGCGTTTCCAAAGCGTCATTCAAACCAATTCTGATTTTCTCAGTAGGTCCTGCAAACTTTTGGTTATCATTAGAAAAACCAGTAGCAATCACCAATACGCTTACTGCATCACCTAATTCTTCATCAGCACCAACACCAAAAATAATATCTGCTGTATGACCGGCTTCTTTCTGGATATAATCCATGATGATTCCGATCTCGTCCATTGTAGCTTCTTCTACACCACTTCTGATCAATAACAATACATTTCTTGCGCCTGTAATTTTGTTGTCATTCAATAATGGAGAATCCAGAGCTTTTCTTACTGCTTCTTCAGCTTTGTTTTCACCTGAAGCCATACCTGTAGACATCAAAGCCGTACCAGAATTCTGAAGCACAGATTTAGCATCTCTAAAGTCAATATTTACATCAAAGTAACCCGTAATAACCTCTGCCATACCTTTTGCAGCATTGGTTAAAACTTCATCGGCTTTTGAGAACCCTTGTTTGAAACCTAAATTACCAAACTGCTGTCTCAGTTTATCGTTGTTGATTACAATCAATGAATCAACATTATTTCTTAATTTTTCCAGACCCAATTCTGCCTGTTCAAGTCTTCTTTTACCTTCAAAACTAAAAGGTACGGTAACGATTCCTACCGTAAGAATTCCCATATCTTTGGCAACTTTAGCAATAACAGGAGCTGCACCAGTTCCCGTTCCACCACCCATTCCTGCGGTGATAAAAACCATTTTGGTGTTTTGCCCCATTGAAGCTTTGATGTCTTCAATACTTTCTATTGCTGCTTTTTCTCCAACTTCAGGATCTGCACCCGCTCCAAGACCTTCAGTAATGGTAATTCCCAACTGAACTTTGTTTGAAACCGGATTGTTATCTAAAGTTTGAGCATCGGTATTGCAAATCACGAAATCTACCCCGTGAATACCCTTTTCGTACATGTGCTTCAGTGCGTTGTTTCCACCGCCACCGACACCGATTACTTTAATAATGGAGGAATTTCCTTTTGGTAAATCAAACGAAAACCCTTGTGTACCTATATTTTCCATACTTATATTTTTAATAATTGATAATTGATGAATGATAACTGATGAATGACTAATAATCTATGAGTGATTATCTATTATCATTGATCTTTTATCGTTTATATTTTTATTCTACTTCTTCAAAGAATTTTTTCACTTTTTCCATCAGAGACTGTCCGAAAGTCAATCTTACTTTTCTCTGTTGCTGCTGAGCCGGAGTTTCATATTCCTGCACAGACTGTTGGGATATTTGAGTTTGAGACTCCATTGCAGAAACTATTTGCTGCTCAGTTTGCTCAGCCTTCGTTTCGATCTCGATTTCAATTTCTTCTACAGCAACGGTTTTTTTATCTCTGATCTTTAAACTTTCCATCAGTAATCCGATAGACGTTGCAAATTCTGGTCCTTTAAGATATTGATTTTTATCGTTTGCAACATATTCATTTGCGAAACCAATTCTACTATCAAATCCTGTTGTGTAATTTGCCAACTGACGAAGATGTTTCAGATTTGAACCACCACCTGTCAAAACGATTCCTGCAATCAGTTTTTTCTTCTGTTCGAATGCTCCGTAAGCTTTTAATTCGGTGTTCACCATTTCCAAAATTTCTTCAACTCTCGCATTAATAATCTGTGCTAAAGTTTTAAGCGAAATTTCTTTATCCGGTCTTCCGTGTAATCCCGGAATCGTCACAAAAGTGCTGTCTTTTTCCAACTCAGGAACCGCAGAACCGAACTTCACCTTTAATTGCTCAGCGTGCTTTTCGATAATTGAACAACCTTCTTTGATGTCTTCCGTGATAATTCCGCCTCCATAAGGAATGACGCAAGTATGACGGATAATATTATCTTTAAAAATAGCAATATCTGTAGTACCACCACCGATGTCTACGATTGCTACTCCTGCTTCTTTCTCTTCTTTGGTAAGAACGGCTTCAGAAGATGCTAAAGGCTCTAAAGTAAGCGCTTCCATCTCCAAACCTGCTTCTCTTACACATCTTGCGATGTTTCTGATGCTCCCCATTTGTCCTACGACAACATGGAAATTGGCTTCCAGACGTTTACCATGCATTCCTACAGGTTCCTGAATTTCTCCTTCAGAATCAACCTTATATTCCTGCGGAAGAACATGGATAATTTCTTCTCCCGGTAACATCACCAGCTTTTTTACCTGATCTTTCAACGCTTCGATGTCATCATCTGTGATGAATCTGTCCGGATTCTCACGCATAATGTAATCTGAATGCTGTAGCGAACGAATGTGTTTACCCGCAATTCCGACGGTGACCTTATGAATAGGCACACCTGCGCTCGACTGTGCTTCTGCCACAGCTGCTTTGATGGAGTTGATGGTTTGCGAAATATTATTCACAATACCCTTATGTACTCCAAGACTTTTGGCCTTACCAACACCGAGAATTTCTATTTTCCCGTGTGCATTCCTCCTTCCGACAATGGCGACAATCTTGGTTGTCCCGATGTCAAGACCTACTGAATACTCTTGATTTTCCATTGTTATATATCGATTTGATTAATTACTTATTTAATTTTTAGGTTTCCACCTATTTTTTATTCTACTTTAACCTTTGCTTTTGTCTTTGGTTTCGCTGTCGATTTCTTCTCAGGAGTTTTCTTCTTCTCTTTCGTTTTTGCAACAGCTTTTGGTTTTGAAGAAACTGAACTTGCCTTTTTTACCACCGGATTCAGATTGACTTCTGCTTTTTTAACAGGAGCGGCTGCAACCGGAACTTTTGCTAAATCTTTATGACTCGCTTTTAAAATACTGTCGTTTTCTTTAAAATAAGGATTCAGAGTCGTTACAATTTGATTCTGATATTTAACCGAAATCATCTTGTACTTTTGAGGATCCTGATACACCAGATATTTTTCAACAAAAGTTTTAAAACCTTTTACTTTTAATTCAATATTATCTAAATCTCCAATCTCAACTTTGTAGTTTCCTTCACTCGTAAGGAGATTGTAGCTGTCTTTATATTTTGAAATTCCGATGAAATACTTTTTGCTGAAATCATCTTTGTCGATTTTATCAACCAATTCAGCCAGCTTTTCATATTCATCTTTTTTCACATTACCTGTCACCAACATACATGGATGCGAATATGTTTTTGAAATCGGAAACTCTGTTCCTTTTTCGTCTACGTAAAAATCGTTTCCATTATAATTCAATCTAAAAACCGGAACCCGTTGTTTGATGTCTAAATTCAGTTTACCATTTAAATTTAAATACACATTGGCGCTGTCTACAGCTGGACGCGCATTGATCTTTTTTTCCAGTTCCGGAATATTCAAATCTCCCACTTTTCCTGACGGATTTTCTTTAATGACGATTTGCTTAATATCTTTTTCGTCAATAAAATAAACCGGAGTTTTTTCATTCATTTTTACAGAAATTTTCTCATCCGTAATCCTCTGACCACTGAATTTCTTCAACGAGAAACTCAGCAGGAAACCAAGAATGATCACTGTGATGGCAATTTTTAAAATTCTGTATTTGTTTTTCATACTTTTTTGTATTCATGTCTCAATGTATTAATGTATTCATGAGCACTGCTTCATTAATACGTTAATACATCAATACTTTTTACATTTTATTTAGCCACTCACAAATCGGGTCATACAGCGTATCTATATTTCCTGCTCCGACCGTTAATAAAATGTCAAATTCCTTTTCTTTTATTTTACTAAAAGCTTCAGACAAACCCGAAACTTCTTTTTTATCTAAAGTCACTTTTTCCAATAACCAATCTGAAGTTACGCCTTCAAAATTTTCCTGAAGTTCTCTTGCAGGATAAATATCAAGCAAAATCAACTCTTCAGATTTACTTAAACTTTCAGCAAATCCATCCACAAAATCTCTTGTTCTGCTGAACAAATGCGGCTGAAAAACTACTAATAATTTTTTATCCGGATAAAACGTTTTGATTGAACCAACCACCGCATTGATTTCTGTCGGATGGTGTGCATAATCATCAATATATATTTTACCACTCGGATAAATATGTTTTGTATATCTTCTTTTTATGCCTTTAAAATTGGCGATTGCTTTCTTTAAAATCTCAAAATCAACTCCCAAATTATGAAGAATTGCCAACGCAACCGTCGCATTTTCTACATTGTGAATTCCTGGAACATCCCAGACAAAATCTTTCACCGTTTCAGTTGGTGTATGAAAATCGAAGTAGATTTTATCATAATCCATACGAAGATTGTCTGAATAATAATCAGCTTCTTCGTTTACCGCGTAGGTTTTATGCGCTCTTCCAATTTCAATTCCTTTTCTCACAAAAAGTTGATTGTCATCAGGAACTAAGGCTGCAAACTGTCTGAAACCTTCTTCAATGGTATTTTTGTCTCCATAAATATCTAAATGATCGGCATCTGTAGAAGTAATTACCGCCCAATCCGGAGAAAGGCTCAGGAAACTTCTGTCATATTCATCAGCTTCTACCACAGAATACTGAGTTCCGTTGTAGAGAAAATTCGATTTGAAGTTCTCAGAAATTCCACCTAAAAAACATGAAAATGGCAACTCTGCTTCTTTACACAAATGTGAAACCAAAGTAGAAGTGGTTGTCTTTCCGTGGGTTCCTGCAACAGCGATACAGTCTGTATTTTCGGTAATTAAGCCTAAAACTTTTGCACGCTTTAAAACTTCAAAAAGATTTTCATTAAAATAATCTAAAATCCCCAGTTTTTTAATTGCCGGAGTATAAATCACCAATGTTTTCTCTTTATTAAGAGAGGTGATTTTATCATCGATAACATCTTCAAAAACAATATCAATTCCCTCGTTCATCAACAATTGAGTCAGTTTTGTGTTGGTTTTATCATAGCCCAAAACATTCTTGCCCGAAGCATGGAAATAGCGCGCCAAAGCACTCATCCCAATACCTCCGATTCCGACGAAGTAAAAATTTTGATATGTTTCTAAATTGTTCATTTCTAAATTATTATTAACTAAAAAAGTTTAATTCCCATCCAAACAAAAAATGCAATTATTGATAGAATTAAAATATTTTGTCCGTGCCTTCTGTCATCACGAGTAAAACCATACATTCTATCACCATTTGGTAAAGCTTTTTTATAATACATTAAATAAGCTCCAATAAACATCCCCAATAAGCCACCAAGTACTGCAGATATATAACCTATAATTATTAGCCAGGTAGGACTAGTTTCTTGCGTTGCAAGATCTTTAATTCTTTGCTTGTTAATTACATTTAAAAGATCTGGATTGACCTCTTTACCTCTTTCTTTTAAAATTTTCTGAGCTAACAAATAATCAAATTTGCTCCACTCTTCCTTCTTTATAACAATCTCGATCAGTTCTTCATCAGAATAATCAAACAGGTGATAATCTTCATCTACATTTTCGATTGCATCTTGAACTAGTTTTTCTTCTAATTTCTCAGCTTCTTCAAAGTCTTCCTTATGGATTTTTAGCTCAAACTGTTTTGTATTGATATCACCTCCAAAATTAGAATCTAACTGAGATGAATTATTTACCAATTCGTAAGTAATATGATTCTGCTTCAGAAATTCCATTAATTCTACAGCATCATCTTGATAAATGAATTTTCGATAAGTTGAAAGTCCCTTTATCATCCCTTAATTATTTTAAATATCTCGTCCACAATCTCTTTCGCCGCATTGGGTTTGGCAAAATATTTCAGATTGTCAGACATTTCTTTTCTTACACTTTCGTTCTCGCAGATTTCTGATAATGTACTCCAGAATTTATCCTGCATTTCATCATCTTTTACCATTTTAGCTGCATTTTTTTCAACCAAAGTCATCGCATTTTTGGTTTGATGATCTTCCGCTGCAAATGGAAATGGAATCAACAAAACCGGCTTCTGCGCTACCGCCAACTCTGAAATAGCGATCGCACCCGCTCTTGAAACAATGATATCGGCTGCTGAATAGGCAGTTTCCATGTCTTTGATGAATTCCTTTATTTGGATCTGGTTGTTGGTTGTTGGTTGTTGGTTGTCGGAAATTCCATCAACTGACAACTGACAACTTTCAACAATATCTTTATAATCTAACTTCCCGGTTTGCCAGATTAACTGATACCCTTTTTCGTAAAGTTTATCTAAATTATCTTTCCAGCCGTTATTTAATGTTCTTGAACCTAAGGAACCTCCAACTGAAAGAATGGTCAGTTTATTTTTATTTAAACCCATTTTTTCTTTTGCCTGAGAAGTTTCCTGCATTCCTAAAACTATATTTTCACGAATCGGATTTCCCAAAAATTTGATTTTTTCGCTTGGAAAACCTTCCACTTTCGGATAAGCTGTGAAAACTGCTTTTGCTTTTTTACTTAAAATTTTATTCGTCACTCCTGCATGTGCATTCTGTTCCTGAATAAAAATCGGAATACCCATTTTGCTCGCCTCGTATAAAGCCGGTCCGCTTGCAAAACCGCCTGTTCCGACCGCAAAATCGGGAGCGAAATCTTTAATAATCCTTTTTGATTTTGATAAACTTTTCAAAATTTTGAAAGGCAGACCTAAATTGGACAGCATATTTCCTCTGTCGATTCCTGCAATATCAATTCCTTCTATTTTATAGCCTGCCTGCGGAACTTTTTCCATTTCCATTTTTCCGTTGGCACCGATGAACAAAAATTCTGCATCAGGAAATCTTTTTTTGATTTCGTCTGCAATCGCAATCGCAGGAAAGATGTGACCACCTGTTCCTCCTCCTGATAATAATATTTTTAGTTTTTTGCTCATCTTATTGATATTAAGCTGTCGGCTGGTTTTCAATCAAATCAATAAATTCTACGTCTACCGAAATCTCATTTTTACCATCAACATCTTTTTTTGATACAGCTTTCACGGTATACATTGCGTCTTTAAGCTCTACGACTTCACCAACATGCAATCTAAAAGTTTCAAGAAAATTGCTGATCTCTTCGTTAGTTTCAATAACCATAAGGTTTTCTGAACTATTTTTATCTGTAAATGTAATTTGTCTTATTTCCATTTTATTTTGTTTTAAGCAATGTCATTGATCTCGACGATACTTTGTTTTTTGCCCATTCCTTCTTCATCATATATCTGGATTCTTGAGCTTATATTTAAAATAATTCCTAACTGTAAATACGTCACCAACATTGATGTTCCTCCATAACTAATTAATGGCAACGGCTGTCCTGTAACCGGAATCAGATTGACCGCAACCGCAATATTAACTGCTAATTGGATGAAAATCATCACCCCGAGACTGAGCACAAGCAACGAACCGAAAAATGCGGGCATTTTACTTGCAATCATCACAATTCTGATAATCATAATGAGATACATACTGATCAGGAAAGCAGCTCCTATCGCACCGTATTCCTCAACAATTACTGCGAAAATAAAATCGGATGCAGACTGTGGAAGCATTTGTTTTAGTGCACTTTTCCCTGGTCCCATTCCGGTGATTCCACCATGAACGATTGCGGCTTTCGCCTGCATTACCTGATAGTTTTTCGCTTTTACACTTTCGTCATCTACATCTGCAGTTTTCGCTTTGCTTGAGGTAAATGTTTCTATACGACTCATCCATGTATGTACACGGTTTCCACCAATAAGATTGGTATTTAAGGCAACTAATAAAAACAGAACAATCGCTACAAATGATGATGAAATAAATCCTGCAATGTACTTCCAGTGAAGCTGCCCGATAACCAGAACGATTACTGAAACCATTAAAATCATCAAAGCCGTAGAACCATTATCTTTTGCAACAAGTACGAAAACCAACAAAATCGGCCCAAAAATAAAGCCGACATTTTCACCAACTGTACGCTCTCTTGTTATCTTTTTAGTTAAATATCTGCACAGATAAATGATCAACATCAAGAAAGCAAAAGACGATGGCTGAAATGAAATTGGTGTTCCCGGAATCTTTAACCACCTGGACGCACTTGCTCCGTCAATAGTCTGTCCTGTAAACATGGTCACTACCAGTAAGAGAATCATTAAACCAAGCAAAATACTGCTAAGCTTACCAATGTATTCGTACTTTACCACACCCACAAATCGCATGATCACCAAACCCAAGATTACAAAAAACATGTGCTTCATAACGTGACCAGTTGTAGTTCCGTTATTGACAATGTATTCCAAATTTGAACTTGCAGAATACACTGGGAAAATCGAAAAAATGGAGATCACAATAATGACCATCCAAAGCACTTTATCGCCCTTTAGATATTCAAATTTGTTTTCTTCTGTGTACTGTTCGTTCATATTCTTTGCTTTTAGCTATTGCTATTAGCTGTTGCTTTTAAAACCTGTTCTTTAAACTGATTGCCGCGGTCTTCATAATTTTTAAATAAATCGAAGCTTGCGCAACATGGTGATAATAAAACCGTATCTCCGCTTTTAGATAATGATTTTGAAATATTTACCGCTTCTTGCATGCTTGAAGTGTCATAAATATATTCTTTCTTATCTCTAAAGAAATTTATAATCTTTTGATTATCAATTCCCAAGCAAACGATTGCTTTTACTTTTCTTTTGACTAAATCTTCAATTTCTGAATAATCATTTCCTTTATCCTGTCCACCCACAATCCAAACGGTTGGGGTTTTCATGCTTTCTAAAGCGTAATATGTTGCATTAACATTAGTCGCTTTGCTGTCGTTGATAAATTTTACACTGTCAATCTCAGTAACCAATTCTAATCTGTGCTCAACTGCCTGAAAAGTCATTAATGAATTCCTGATGCTTTCATTGTTGATTTCCAATATTTTACCAGCGATTGAAGCTGCTAAACTGTTAGCAATATTATGATTTCCCATTAGAGACAATTCTTCCAGCTTCATCGAGAATTTATCTTTCAATTTTACAATCAATTGTTCGTTATCAATAAAACCTCCTTCATTCAATTTTTCTTTGGTAGAAAAAGGAATCATTTTAGCCTTGATTTCAAACTTTTCAAGAATATTTTTACTCATTTCGTCATCTTTATTGTAGATGAAAAAATTATCATTTTCCTGATTTTCAGCTATTCTGAATTTTGCCAAAGCATATTCTTCATAGTTGTAATTGTACTGATCTAAGTGATCTTTCGACAGATTCAGTAACAAAGAAATATACGGTCTGAAGTTCTGAATATCATCCAATTGGAAAGAACTTACTTCCAAAACATAATATTCATGGTTCTCATCAGCAACCTGCTTTGCAAAGCTGTAACCGATATTTCCGCCTAAACCTACATTCAGTCCATCATTTTTAAGAATGTAATAGATCAAAGACGTAGTCGTTGTTTTTCCGTTGCTTCCGGTGATGGCTATAATCTTGGCATTGGTAAATTCTGAAGCAAATTCTATTTCCGAAGAAATTCTGATTCCCTTCATGTGAATTTTGTGAATCATATCTGCCTTTTTCGGTATTCCGGGGCTTTTTACGATCCAGTCTGCGCTCAAGATTCTTGCTTCATCGTGGTTTCCTTCTTCAAATTCGATTTCATTCTCTGTTAGAAACTGCTTATAGTTATCCTTAATGGCTCCCTTGTCTGAAAGAAATACCTCCAACCCTTTCTTTTTAGCCAAATAAGCAGCACCACAACCACTTTCTCCACCTCCTAAAACAACTATTTTCATATAATTTGCTTTACGCAACAGGCTTTAAGTTTTACACTTATCGCTTACTGCTAATTTTATCTCATTTTCAATGTAATAAGACATACAATTGCCAACATAACACCGATGATAATCATCCTATTAACGATTTTACTTTCGTGAAAACCATCTTTCTGATAATGATGATGCAATGGGGACATTTTAAACAATCTATTGTTCTGGGCATATTCTAACCCGAATTTTCTTTTTCTGTATTTAAATACGATCACCTGCAGCATCACCGAAACATTTTCAATTAAGAAAATTCCGCAAAGCACAGGAATCATTAATTCTTTTCTTAAAATAACCGCTAGAACAGCAATCACACCACCCAACATCAAACTTCCGGTATCTCCCATGAAAACCTGCGCCGGATAAGTGTTGTACCAAAAGAATCCGATAACCGCTCCTACCATGGCGACGACAAAAATCGTGGTTTCACCCATATTTGGGAGGAACATAATGTTGAGATAATCTGCAAAGATGATATTCCCGGAAACGTAAGTGAAAAAAGCGAGCGCCAATAAAATAACTGTACTTGTTCCAGCTGCAAGACCATCAATTCCGTCGGTAATATTGGCTCCGTTTGATACTGCCGTCACGATGAAAATTACGATCGGGATAAAAACAATCCAAGCCCATTCGTGAGCATCTTCGTCACTCATCCAAAATAAAACTCCGCTGTAATCAAACTCATTATTTTTAGCAAAAGGAACAGTAGAAACCGTGATTTTCTCTGTAGGCATGAAATTCTGCTCTACATTATTTCGGTTCACAACCTTTGCATCAGCATATTTTCTTTTAACCGTAATATCTGGATGGAAGTACATTGTAACTCCGATGATTAACCCTAAACCGACCTGTCCTACAATTTTGAATTTGCCACTTAAACCATCCTTATTTTTCTTGATTTTCTTTAAATAATCATCCAGAAAACCGATTGCACCCATCCAAACTACCGTTACAATCAGAAGAACAATATAAATATTGGTAATTCTTGTAAACAACAAAACCGGAATCAGAGTAGCAACAATGATGATCAAACCTCCCATTGTAGGAGTTCCTTCTTTTTGTTTTTGCCCGTCTAATCCTAAATCACGAACCAATTCGCCCATCTGTTTTCCTCTCAGATAATTGATGATGCTTTTTCCGTAAATAAGTGCGATCGTCAAAGACAACAACACCGCCATTCCGGCACGGAAAGAAATGTACCTCAACAGATTCATTCCGGGTATGTGAATCCCATGGTTCGTTAAGTATTCGTATAAGTAGTATAACATTTTTATATTATTGATAATTGATAATTAATGATTGATGTCTAAACTGCTATCATTCAAGTTTACTTCTTAATTTACTTTTATAAGTTGATGTTACTTTTAAAATTTCTATAGCTTCTTTCATCACTTCATCTATTCTTGTTTGAGAAATCATTTTAACCTCTTCAATGACTTCCAACCAAAATACGGTTTCATCTGCTTCTTCTACAACAATGCAAATCTTAGCATATTTTTCCTTGTCTGATCTTGCTCTGCACATCGCTCTATAATTAGCTGCTGTAGAACTGGCTGAACGAAAAATCTGTTTTCTGATTACCGAAACTTTGTCTGAGTATGGTAATTCTGTTAGCTCATTGATAATTTTAATTGCTAAAGCTTTTGTTCTTTTAGCAAATATTTGATTGTAATTAGTTTCCATCATTAATCAATTATCAATTATCATTTATATCTATTTGCTCATTAACTTCCAAAGCTCATTAATCACTTCTTTGTCGTCAAAATGATGTTTCACACCATTAATTTCCTGATAGTTTTCGTGACCTTTTCCAGCTACGAGAACGATGTCTTTCGGTTCAGAGAATTTGATGGCCATTTTTATGGCTTCTCTTCTGTCCGGAATTGAAGTATATTTGCTGAAGTTCTGAGGTTCAACGCCAGCTTCAATTTCTTTTATAATCTGATTGGGGTCTTCCGTTCTAGGATTGTCTGAAGTGATGATTGCCAAAGTTGATTTCTTTGATGCAATATTTCCCATTTCAGGTCTTTTGGAATGATCTCTGTCGCCTCCGCAACCGAAAACTGTTATCAGTCTTTCGTTTTTTGTTCTGATGTCGTTGATGCTGTCCAATACATTTTCTAATGCATCCGGTGTGTGTGCATAATCTACGATGAAGAAAATTCCGCCATCGGACTTGAAGGTTTCAAATCTTCCATTGACTCTTTTCAAAATACTGACTGCCTGAAGAATTTCATCTTGCTCAAAACCTAATTCAGAAGCAATTCCGAAAACTAAAAGCAAATTATAGACATTGAATTTTCCCGTTAAAGTCGTCCAGAATTCTTTTCCGTTGAAATTTAACAGCATTCCGTTGAAATCAACTTCCAAAGTTCTTCCGTGGTAATCTGCCATCGTCTTCAAAGCATAAGACTTTTTTGCAGCCTTTGTGTTCTGAAGCATCACATTTCCGTTTTTATCATCAACGTTAGTAATGGCAATCGCATTTTCATTTAATTCATCAAAAAACCTTTTCTTGATTTTTAAATATTCATCAAACGTTTTATGATAATCTAAATGGTCGTGCGTAAGATTGGTAAACCCAGCAATTTTGAAAGTAAGACCTTCAATTCTGTTTTGGGCAATTCCGTGAGAACTGACTTCCATAAAGGCAAATTCGCAACCTTCTTCTACAGCCTGAGATAAAATTTTATTGATGGTAATTACATCCGGAGTTGTGTGTGTTGCCGGAATTACTTTTTCTCCAATTCTAATTTCTACCGTTGAAAGTAAAGCCGAATCGTAACCTAAATTTTTAAACACATCGAACAGCAAAGTAGAAACAGACGTTTTCCCGTTGGTTCCTGTAACGCCGATTAATTTTAACTTTTCTGAAGGATTTCCATAGAAATTGGAAGCTAAATGTCCTAAAGTTTTAGAAGAATCTTTTACTTTAATGTAAGTGATATTTTCATCTAAATTTTCCGGAAGCTCTTCACAAACGACTGATTTTGCTCCTTTTTCAATTGAAGATGCAATAAATGAATGTCCGTCCACAACCGTTCCTCTCAATGCGATGTACAAAGAGTTGTCGGAAATCTTTCTGCTGTCAAAAACCAATTCAGAAACCTCAAGGTTGTTTTCACCATGAATTTCTACTACCGGAATTCTATTTAATAATTCAACTAATTGCATTTTTTGATGCGGTTTATTTTAATTTGAATATGTTCATTTTAATAGGATAACATCCTATTCGTTGTTAAATCGTCCCTTCGTAACTCGTTTTAATTCTGCAGAGTCAAATAAATTCTCTGGTGTTTACTTATCGTTGTTCCTTGCAAAGGAAACTGTTCCTTTATTCGACCGACTCCTTTAAAATCAACACGATATCCTAAATTTTCCAATTGCGGGATTGCATTTTTACCAATCAATCCCACTACATTTGGCATTTGTTTATTATTGACTGCTATTTTCACATTAGGCTCAACCATTTTATTGAGGTTTACCTTTCTGTCGACAAGCATTTCTTTTTCAACATTTTGAGGTGTTTTCAGGAAAGTTTTTCCTGCAATTTCTTTAAAAACCGGTGCTGAAACTGTTCCTCCGTAAAATCCTTTTGATACATTTGGCTCGCTGATCATCACGTAGCAAGTGTATTTCGGATTATCTGCCGGATAAAAACCCGCAAACGAAGCTCTGTATTTCATCGGACCAGGCAACCAATATTCAAATCTTGCGGTTCCTGTTTTTCCTGCCATTCTTAAATTTGGAGTAAAAATACTTTTTCCCGTCCCTTTTTCAACAGCTTTCGTCAAAGCACTTGTCATCATCTGAATCGCCTTATCTGAAGCCATTTTTTTAACCATTATTTCTTCTTTGGCTTCGAAAATAATTTTCCCGTCTTTCATTATTTTATCAATGAAAATCGGTTTCAGCATTTTTCCTTTATTCGCTACACCGTTGTAGAATGTTGTTAACTGTAACAGATTGATATTCGTTGCATATCCGTAACCGATTGATGCTAAAGTTGCAGCGTTCCATGATTTGCTTTTTGGAGTTAAAATTCTCGGTTTTGTAATTCCGGGAAGTTCAATATCCATTTTGTCGAATAATTTCCATCTTCTTAAATGATCAAGAAAAATCTCCGGTTTGTCTGCGTAATATTTCGTGATTAGTTTTGCCGTTCCTACGTTACTCGATTTTGCCAAAACATCACTGATGTCATAAGTTCCGCCACCGTGACCGTCAGAAATTCTCTGTTTTGCGTAGACCCAAACTCCGTTTCCTACGTTTACCGTAGTATTTTCATCGATAAATCCGTCATCCATTGCGGCCAAAAGTGAAATCGTTTTGAAAGTAGACCCCGGTTCGATATTATCTTTGAGACCATAATTGTAGGCATCTTCGTAAACTCCCGGTTCGGTTTGTCTTAAATTAACCATTGCACGAACTTTTCCCGTGGCAACTTCCATGACGATTACCGTTCCGTGTTTTGCTTCGAAATTGATCAGTTGTTTTTCTAAAGCTGAATGTGCAATATCCTGAATTCTAAGATCTAAGGTTGTATAAACATCTTGTCCGTCAGTCGGTTCTTTTACTTTCCAGAAATCAATCGGCTTCCATTGTGAAGAGTTAACTCTTTGCTCAAGTCTTTGACCGTCTGTTCCTGTTAAAAATTTTGAAAAAGCACCTTCAAGACCTGCTTTTGCGACTCCGTTATCGATTCCTATAGTTCCGGCTCCAATTTCTGAAGTTGCCAGTTCTCTCTTAAAGTTTCTGTCGATGATGAAGCCCCCTTTATTTTTCCCTCTTTTGAAGATTGGAAACTTTCTGATTCTATCGTACTGATCAAAATCTAATCCTCTTACCAAAGAATAATATTGGTTTCTCTTTTTTCTCTGCTCGTCAAATTTCTTTCTGAATTCAGCTCTTGGTTTCCCAAACATTTTACTCAAAGAATCTGTGAGCGGACCAATATTGTTGGTATAAACGGTATCTTTTATAGTTTTAAAATCAAGAAAAACGTCGTAACGCATCACCGTTGTTGCCAAGATAGATCCGTCTGAAGCATAAAGATTACCCCTCGCCGCTTTTAGAGTTGCTGTACGGTAATTGTTGTTGATATAATCATCTTTGATTTCCTGAACATTCGTATTCTGAAGAATGACAATTCTTGTGATGAAAAGCACAAACACGCACAAAGCTCCCACTGCAAAGAGGTAGCCCCATCGTAACGTTTTTTTACGTTTGTTATCGTATTCACTTGGCTTTTGCATCTGTACTGTCTAATTTTATTAAGAGTTTATGAGGATGACTTTCTAAGGTCATTAATGAGTCTGCTGCGACTTGTTTCCCCAATTCAGATTCCATTTTTACTTTGATCAGCTTACTTTGTGCGTAAGCGTTTCTGGATTTATATTCTTCTGTTTCTTCCTTTAAAGCGTTTACAATTTTTATTTTTTTGTTCACCAAATGGTTTGAATAAATCATTCCCATCATCAAAACAAAAATCAATAAGAAAAACTTATAATGATCTTTCAACTCATCACGATTCAGAAAATTCCCTTTTATAATATCTATAAAAGTGAGTCTTTTTTGAGGACGATATGTTGGTTTTTTTGCCACAGACTTTGTCTGATTTATTTAATTTAAATTATTGTCATTCTTTTTTGAAGTCATTCACTTCGTTGGTCAACAGTCAATTTTAAAATTCACAATTGACAACTTACAATTCACTTTTTAAAGCTTAATTCCGGTTCTCATTTTAGCACTTCTGGCTCTTGAGTTTTCTTCAATTTCTTTATCGTCAGGAATGATTGCTTTGCTTTTCACGAGTTCAAATGTTTTTTCATAATTTCCGTAAATGTCACGTTGTGGTTCACCTTCAAACATTCCGTTCTTAAGGAATCTTTTTACCAAACGGTCTTCCAGAGAATGGTAAGAAATTACCACCAATCTTCCTCCGGGTTTTAAAACATTATAAGCCTGAACCAACATTTCTTTTAATACCTCAAGCTCCTGATTGACTTCAATTCTTATCGCCTGAAAAAGCTGTGCATAAAATTTATTCACTTTATGCGGCGGAAGAAAGCTGAACAATTTTTTCAGATCTTCTGTTGTATTAATTGCTTTTATTTTTCTGTGATGAACGATATCTCTTGCCAGTTTTCTAGCTTCTCTAAGTTCTCCGTAGTAATAAAAAATGTCCGCTAAAGCATCTTCTTCATAGTCATTGATTACTCTTTTAGCATCCAGACTCTGCATCACATTCATTCTCATATCGAGTGGTGCATTATTTCTTGTAGAAAATCCTCTTTCAGCTTCATCAAACTGATGAGAAGAAACACCAAGATCCGCCAAAACACCATCAACTTTTGAAACACCATACATCAAAAGAGAATTTTCTAAAAATCTGAAATTCTGATTGATTAATGTAAATTTCGGATCATCCAATGTGTTTTTAAGCGCATCCAAATCCTGATCGAATGCGTACAATTTTCCATTTTCAGATAGTCTTTCTAAGATTTCCTGTGAATGACCTCCACCGCCAAATGTGCAGTCCACATATATTCCGTCCGGATTCGTCACCAAATCATCCACACTTTGCTTCAATAAAACGGGGTTGTGATATATGCTCATTTGTGATTATTTTATTTATTCTTCACCGAAAGCGCCCATTACATCTTCTGCCAGACTTGCAAAATCTTCTTCATTGGTTGCAATCACTTTTTCGTAAGCATCTTTATCCCAAATTTCGAAAAGTTCACCCGCACTCGTTATTACAATTTCTTTCGTGAGATCTGCAAAATGCGTAAGATCTTTTGAAATCTGCAATCTCCCGGCGCTGTCTAATTCCACGGTTTTTACACCTGCGGTAAACATCCTGATGAAATCAGCATTCTTTTTAATGAATCTGTTTAGTTTATTTATCTTTTCCATAAGCTTATCCCATGCTTTCATAGGATAAACTTCGAGACACGGTTGAAACACAGAACGCTTTACCACAAAGGTCTTATCCTCAAAGTCTTCCATCTGCTTAATAAGCGATGAAGGCACCTTAAGGCGACCTTTGTCGTCTATTTTGCACTCATATGTTCCAATGAAATTTCTCATTTGGGACAAAATTATACAAATTTTTCCAAAAGCTCCCACTTTTTCCCACTTTTTGACTCAATGTTAATAAGTTTTACAACGCATATAATAAAATAGGTTTAATTATTTGATACGAAAACACTTACAGAGCTTATTATTCATCGAATAATAAAAAGATTTTTAAAAAATAATGAAAGAAAAGGCTGTTTATATTATTTTTATTTTAAATTAGAGATATCAAAAAATTTTTGGTGTATAATTTGTATTTTTGCAATGCTTTATTAAAGCGACTTTATGATATTTAGTACAAAAAAAGATAAGAAATATACCTTCATTGAAGCTGGGGAAGGACATCCATTGGTGCTTTTGCACGGTTTGATGGGTGGGTTGAGTAATTTTGACAAGATGGTGAATTTTTTTTCAGAGAAAGGATTTAAGGTCTATGTACCTCAACTTCCAATCTATGATTTGCCGGTACTCAATACCAATCTTACTACAATCGCCAAATATGTGATCAAATTTATTGAGAGCGAAATTGGTAAACCCGTAACCATTGTAGGAAACTCAATGGGTGGTCATGTTGGGCTTATTTTAACCTTAGCAAGACCAGATCTGGTACAGAATTTAGTTCTTACCGGAAGTTCAGGATTATACGAAAGAGCTTTTGGCGACAGTTTCCCGAGAAAAAACGACCGTTCTTATATAAAAAAGAAAGCAGAGGAAGTTTTCTATGATCCCGCTGTTGCAACTGAAGCTTTGGTAGACGAAGTTTTCAGTGTTGTTAACGACAGGATGAAAGGGATAAAAACCGTAATGCTTGCAAGAAGTGCCATCAAACACAATATGCTTCATGATCTGCCCAAGATTTTGAGACCAACATGTCTGATCTGGGGAAAACAGGATAATGTAACACCTCCTGAAGTTGCTATTGATATGCATAAATTTATTCCGAATTCAGATCTTTTCTGGATTGATAAATGTGGCCATGCAGCGATGATGGAAAAACCCGATGAGTTTAACGAAATTCTATACAACTGGGTAAAAGATAAATTATAAAATTAAGACTAAACCATTAAGACTTTCTTAATGGTTTATTTTTCTAAATAAAATCAAGAAAAAATGGTTATAAAAACAGCAGAGTTTGTAAAAAGCAGCGGAAAATGGCAGGAATGTCCTGAAGGAACAATGCCTGAATATGCTTTTATCGGACGCTCAAACGTAGGAAAATCGTCATTGATAAACGGTATGCTACACAGGAAAGATTTGGCAAAAACTTCAGGAACTCCGGGGAAAACTCAGCTGATCAATCATTTTATCATTAATGAAAGCTGGTATCTGACCGATTTACCCGGATATGGATATGCAAAAGTTTCAAAAGTGATGAGAAGAGATTTTGAGAAACTTATCAACAATTATATTTTGAACAGAAATAATCTGGTTAATCTTTTTGTTTTAATTGATTCTCGCCACAGTCCACAAAGTATTGATCTGGAATTTATCCAATGGTGTGGAGAAAGTGGTGTTCCGTTCTCGATTGTTTTTACAAAGGCTGATAAACTGAAACCCAATATTGTCATAAAAAATGTTGAGGATTACAAAGCTGAACTTCACAAAACTTGGGAAGATTTGCCTGAAATCTACGTAACATCTGCGGAAAAGAAAACGGGAACTGATGAGATTTTAAGTTTTATTCAAAAAACCAATGAGTTCTTAGCCAATAATAGTGTGACTTTTAATGAGTAATATGATCTGGAAAATAAAAAGTTTTGAAGAAATTACTACTTCCGAACTTTATGAGATTATCAAAGCGAGAGTTGATGTTTTTGTGGTAGAACAGAATTGCCCTTATCCGGATTTGGATGGGTATGACCGACAAGCCATTCATCTTTGGGCAGAACAGGAAAATAGTGTTTTAGCGTACTGCAGGATTTTCAACAAAGGAATAAAATACCCTGAAACCTCGATCGGTAGAGTTTTAACAACAGAAAAAGCAAGAGGGAAAAGTTTAGGCAAACAATTGATCCAATACGCTGTAGAAACCATTGAAAATCGTTTTCATACCAACGAAGTGAGAATTTCTGCACAAGATTATCTTTTAAGATTTTACTCAGGATTTGGTTTTGAAGATACCGGAAAGAAATATCTGGAAGACAATATTCCGCACACGGAAATGTTTAGGAAATAATTTAATGAAAATATTGAACAGCACTTTTTGAAGGTGCTGTTTTATTTTAAACTGATTGTGTTTCTATGGAATGTACATATTCATTTCTATAAAAAAACACAAAATTATAGAGATCATGCTTTTATTTAAATTTAAATCAACAAAGATTATGCTTTAAAGCAAAAAGAACAAGCCCAACTCTGTTTTTTATTTCCAATTTAACGAAAACGGAATCTCTGTAACCATCGATGGTTTTCGGACTCAGACACATTTTATCGGCGATTTCTTTATAGGTTAGTTCGCTGCACGCCAATTTGATAAATTCTTTTTCTCTTTCTTTTAAATCTGAAAGCAGCGAGGCATTTTTTGCGTTTTCGGTTTGTACTTTCAAGAGTTTTTGGGCAACAAAATCGGTATAAAAACTTCCTTTTTCAAAAACCGTATCAATCGCCTGAAAAAGTATGGATGGCTGCATATCTTTAAGCAAATATCCTTTTGCTCCGGCTTTCAGCATTCTAATCAGCACTTTCTCATCATCTTCCATTGTGAGCGCAATGACTTTGATGTCGGGATGATGCTCGGTAAGCCATTCTGTAGTTTCTATCCCGTTTTTATAGGGCATATTGATATCCATTAAAACAACGGCGGGAAGTTCTGAAGTATGCTGTAAAGCATTAATGAAATCTTCACCGTTTGGCTGATTTATGACCACGCTGTATTTTATGTTTTCGGTAATCATGTTTTCTAATGCTTTCGACATTAAAGTATGATCGTCAACGATAGCAATCGGAATTGTTTTCATGATAAGTCTTTAAGGTAAATGATGGATGTTTTTGTTCCTTCTTCCAATTTTGACTGGATACTGAATTCTGCCTGAATCAGTTTTGCTCTCAATGCCATATTTTTCAGTCCGGAACCATCTCCAATGATATTGGTATTGAAACCTTTTCCGTTATCTGAAATGGTAATTTTCAATCTTTCCTGATCATCTTCCACTTCTACCAATACATTTTTGGCTCTGGAATGTTTCAGGATATTGTTAATACTTTCCTGAATAATTCTAAATAGGATCAAACCATGTTTCGGAGTAATATCGATGTCGTGTTTTTCCGTTTTCAGCTCAATTTTGAGCAATTTCAATTTTTGTATTCTCTGAATTTCTCTTTCGATAGATTCTACCAATCCAAAGTGGATAATCTGCTCGGTTATCAAAGTTTTAGACAGATTTCTGATGTCCTGAATGCATTCGCCGAGTAATTCATTTAATTCACTTAATTCTTCTTTTTCAGCATTTGACAACTTAGAAATAAGCTGATTGTGCCTTAAACGCACAACGGAAAGCTTTTGCCCAAGATCGTCATGAAGTTCCTGACCAATATAATTAAGCGTTTGTTCTTTCATTTCTACCTGTGAAGTGGCAAGCTCTTTTTCAAAATGCATATCTTTTTCTTTCTGCTCTATAAGCAAAGTGGTTTTTTTCCGAATGAAAATAACATACACAAAGATCATCGTTAAGACAATAATCAACAGGGTAAACGTAAAAATTATGACAAATCTATCTTCTTCCATTCTTTACTGTAAGCTGTTCTTTAGCACTTCTGGTTTATTCCAAAATAATCCGTAGACGATTACACTATTGTTTATAAGATTTAATAAAAATATTACAATAGCAAAAATATCTGTTGAAACTTTTACTCTGAAGAAAAAAAGCGGAATTATTCCTACATAAAAAATAAGCGAACCTACCGAAATCCAAAAAGGCAAATAATTTCTTATTTCAAATATCTTATCTGAATTGAAAGTCTGATACAAAAATAAAATGATTGAAAATAGTAATAAAAGAATGTTGATATAAAAAATATTAAAAGATAAACCTTGAAAAAAGCTATTTTCTATAATAGACATTCCAAAGATATTAACAAAAAACAAAATCAAAATTATCCGCTGTAATTTTCTAAGGAAGGGGATGTACATCAATTTGTAATAGTAAATCAGATACATCAAAAACACGACTGCAATACAAATACTATAATATTTCTCGGTGAGCAAATTTGTGAACTTGGTGAAAAAATAGAAAAAGAAATCATTGACTGATAATAAGATATACCCTGCGAAAAAAAACAGATTCACTTTTTCTATTTTTTTATATTTCGCAGCAATCAATATCATCATGATGACCAAAATGATCATTGATATCTGTTTCCCCAATTCTACATTCCAAGCCATGACTTATCAATTTTAATTCAACGTATTTGCAGAAATATGATTTGGCGGTGGCGAAAGATTTGTCATATTCATTGGCTGAATAGACTCTATTTTTTCGTTTTCTTCAGTTGTTGTTGCTCCACGGCTTTTCATATTGACATCAGAAGATCTTTCTTTTTTTGCGGTAGGCATTAGAAATATCGTTTGATAACCTGCATATTCCGGTCTTGCCATTTTGTTTGCAGGATGATTTGCCGGATATTTTCCCATGTAGATTTTGATTCCAACGTTTTTAAGATTCTGCTTTTTGGCACTTTCTTTTACGTACTTGATGTATCCTTCCATCTCTTCAATTGTGAAAGAGTACCATCTTGAATCTGGCTGTCCGTTTCTGGATGCTGCGAGAACTCTATTGTTGGTCTTTGTATATTCATCAAAAAGAACCTGTGCGTCTCTGTGTGTAATCAGTTTCTTTCTATAACTGTTATCACTAGGAGTTTCGGGTGGTGGCGGTGTACAGCGTATCAAGTTGATTGCAATTACACTTAAAATAAGTACGCGCAAAAACGCACTTGCATTCTTCAATAAAAAAGGAGTTTTCATCTATAAAAATTTATAAGGTTATGTAACAAAAGTAGTTAACTCCAGATATATAAAAAAGAGGAAAAACACTGTTTTTGAAATTTGAAGGGAAAGAATCTATTCGAGAAAGAAAGATAAGAACTTTGCTGGATGATGTATTAAAAGAAAAAGAGCCACCCCTAAAAACAAAAAAGACTGTTAATCAATGATTAACAGTCTTTTTGTGTACCCCAGACGGAGGTAATACTAAACTTTTCTTAATT
>Ga0302215_10000131_pt1 | contig 56205 bp, 26 predicted proteins | sample II_Fen_N3_1_FD_194580 | JGI IMG/M metagenome (GOLD analysis project Ga0302215, IMG submission 194580) | Peat permafrost microbial communities from Stordalen Mire near Abisko, Sweden - II_Fen_N3_1 | ecosystem: Environmental > Terrestrial > Soil > Wetlands > Permafrost | place: Sweden: Abisko... | reverse complement strand
GGCTTTGACACTTTGCCTGGTTGACGAATTATTTCCGGTAGAGGTTAAGGACATGGTGGTAATGCCATTTGTCATAACAATTTCTGACGATCCGGTACTGTTACGGGAACCCCTGGCTGCTATCATTGAAATGCCGCCATCACCTGATCTGCCCAAGCCGGAATTGTATTTTCCGTTTGAAGAAGACTCATTGCTTCCGTAAGATGAACCATTCAAAGAAGTTTTTGACTGACGATAACTGCCAACTGAGTATTTTGAAGTTAATCCGGTATTGATATCCGGGATGATCAATCCATCGCCCTCGTTAACTGTAGCTGAGCTTTGCTTCGGAGCATTTAAAGTGGCATCGCTTTTAAACGCAACCTGCCGGGATTCAACCCTGTAATCCGGTGAAGAATAAAAATCAGGACTCCCAATCGGGGAATACAAAACCACTATGAGCAATCCTGCCCATACAATGATCCATACCATGATTTTCTTCTGTCTTTTCTTCAATTTTATTTTCCCAGTATAATCTGTTTACTAACCCTTTCATTTCCGGTTGCAGCTTTTACAACATATGCCCCTGAAATATTACCAACGTGTATGGCTGTTATCCCCAACGGATCAAATTTAGCCGATTTCAGATTCCTCCCCATCATATCATAAACAACCATTTCACCATTTTGGTTGCTTAAATTTTGAACAAATACCGTATTCCCTGAAGTAAATACTTTTAGTTGGGATTCTGCGTCCGGGGTATCTTTTTCATAGGAACGCGTAGCAATCATAAATCTTTTTACTGACGCAGGTGTTGATTCAGCTACAAATGAATAAGTTGAACCGCTTTCGGTGATATCAATTGTTTTATTTTCAAGTAAATCAAGTAAAAATATTCCGGAATACAGTGAACTTGTATTCTCGTGTGTAAAAGTAAAAGTATAATCTGAATCTATACCTCTTTGAAAACCCAATTCGGTATTATTCATGTCATTGACACAATTTATCTGATAGATTCCATCAGGCTCAATGGCATATAATTGAGGTGCCAGTGCAATACCAAACATTTTAGAACCATCCCAACCTTTGTCGAAATTACGTGAAAAAGTGGGGCTTGAAAATATCCACATCCTATCAGAGTACATTGAACCGGTTACATCAACCATTGTATAAACTGAATCTGAATTATTTAGCTCATCTGAACTTTTAATTCTTTGCAATTCATTATTCCTCACTACGTCGCTGTATTGGAACGATATTTTAGAATTGGGCAGAGAACCTGTTTCCAGTTTTATTAAAAAGGCCTGCATCGATGGAATCTGGGTTGGCAATCCAATAGCCGATGCTTGTGTCACAACCTGATATTGGCCGGCACCTTTACCATCAGTATTGCCTTCTCCACCTGTTGAACCCCAATCTCCAGTTGATCCGGTGCTATATAAATAAACAGAACCATTGGTGTCAATCGTTGAATTCCTGCTAAGAAACTTTTTTATATCTATGGCAGCAGTATATGGGTTTGCAAAAATATGCTGACCGGGAAATCCTGCACCTGTCGTTTTGAGTAATGCTAATTCAGGTGACCAATCCCAGTTCACTAGTCGACCTTGATAAGTTATTTTTTTACCAACTTTTACATTTTGAGTAATTTCATATCCATAAAATGGTTTTAAAATATCTGAATTCCTTAGCTGAACCCAATGACTATCAATTTTTTTTGATTCATCCCAACTTCGAACAAATGAATCATAGAAAGTAGGATCTGCCTTTACTGACTCAAGCGGAATGCCAAAATACTGCCAGGAATACTTATAAATAGTATTATTATATTCTTTACCTGGGTCATCATAATGACCTTTTGAATACATTTCAACTGTACCATAAACAGCCGACTTATCATAAAAAATTAAAGATCCGTTCTGCTGGGAACCATCAGGGTAAGCTTGAATGTATAATCGATTATAATCGTTATTTGTATTGATTTTTCCATTTATTGTTAAACATTTTGCTGGCGGGATAACCAAACATTTAGTTGATTTATTAGTAAGGCTACCAATTGTTCGATCACGATCTAAATACAAGTCACAGTTAGGTGCCAAATCGAAGTTTATATTGTCTGCATTCGAGGGGATACTTCCTAATGTCCAGTTTGAAGCTGTATTCCAGTCTGTCGCTTTTAATCCTGTACTACCACCCTTCCAATAATTCGTACCTGTTGTTACCGACATGATTATTGAATTGGAAGTAACCATTAAGGGGCCTGGGTTACAGGTGCTGTTAGAATTGGATGTTATTGTACAGGTAATTACATCTTTATCAGAAGGTATATACATGTAAATGCTTCCACTGGCAACAACATTAATATTATTTACTTTCCACAGATAAGTAGGATTTATTCCACCATTCGTAGGAGTTGCATTAAAAGTAACATTGGTCTGAGAATTTACATTGTTGCCGGGACTAGCCGTAATACTTACATTTACGGGTGTACCAACCGGATTAACTGTAACATTAACAGTAGCTGAAGATGTGTAAACTTTCTGAAATACGATGTCATCCAATGCAAAGTCATTTCCACCACCAACAGTATTCTCGCTCATCAAGATTAAATTGGCTGTTGTGCTTGATCCGGAATTCCAGTTATATAAAAACCGAGTCCAACTTCCTTGTACAACACTTGCAGTATATTGAGGACCTGCGTTAATACCGTTTACTTTTAATTGGGTAATTGAAGGATACTGATCATTAACATCAACTGTCTGAATCCAATATGTAAACTGGTAATCTGTGTATTGTTCAACAGAAATAGAAGTAATAGGTTGCCATATTATTTTTGGAGTAACAGCTCCATTAACTACCATTTGATTTCCTCCTGATCCAGTATGATCACCACAATCAGAACAAAAACCACTATGTACATCTGATGGAAATGGGACAATTGCATAATGAGATTCACTCATATTTTGTGTTGTAAAAGGTAAGTAGCCAGTATTAAATTTATCCTTACCTTGAGTAAAATCACCATTTAAAACTAAATTCGGACCACTGACATAACTTGCTGTAGCTTTATAAACACCAGCAACAGGAGGATGAATTGATACATTTAGATTGAATGGAATTGCAATGTCTGCATTCGGATTATTTAATGAAACCAAATATTCACCTGGTCCCTCCCAGTAAATATTATTGCAATTAACAGCCGAAAGACTGGTCAAATTGATTGACTCTGTTGAACAATATGAACCTTCTCCACCGACAGTTATGATGGGTACAACCGAACCAAAACAATTTATATTTTTTGTCGGTAATGTTGATATTATAGATATCATAGAATTATAATTTCCAACTTTCAGCCCGGCTCTTAACCTTACATAAATGGTTGCACTTACCTGTCCAGTTACTTGATTTAGTGTAATAGGTGTTGTTTGAAATATACCTCCCGAAAGTATCGATATTTCAAAATCTGTTGATGAAGGTGTTATAGCAATATCTCCGGTAAGACCAATACCACTTACTTTAAACGAAAGTTCATTTGAAGGACCATTTAATTCCTGATAATTAAATCCGTATAAAAGGGTTGTTGAAACATTCACTGTGGGAGTTTTCCCGGATGCCAATACAAAGAATTTATTGGTAGGGATAGTTGTGACATCTGATCCGGCAACTCCGTAAGTGTCAAATGTTCCACTTAAGGTCGTGTAATTTCCATTTAATGTGTTGCTACTTGCAATAACATTATAAGGCCTTATTGCTGAAGGTCTGGTTATTGAAACCGATGTATTTGTAAAGTTACCAGTAGTAGTTAATTGCCACAATTCTGTATCACTTTTTGAATTTAACGTTGCATCAATATTTCCGGTACCACCTGAACTTCCAATAATTGCCTCAACTTGCGCTGTAACTGTTCCTGTTCCTGTCGTCGGATTCACTAATGAAAAAGGCAAAAAGGTTGTACCTTTTCCTACCGGAAAATTATAAGTAGTTCCTGAAAGTAAACCTGGAGGTAAAGACCAATTTAAAGGACCGTTTACAAAAGATGTAGGTGAACCACCTGTAATGGCCGTTGTGGCAGTATTTGTTAATGATAATAGTTTAGTTGAAATTGTTGTGAGAATGCCATTCTTTAAAGTCAATTTACTTGTTGTTCCAATAGTTTTGCTGGCACCTAATATAACGCCGTTGTTATTATTGATAATTACTCCGCCGGAATCAACAAAGGTTGTAGGAAATTCTAAACCAGTTGTTTGGGTAGAAGTCCCCTTATATTGCAATGTTGTTGATCCTGTATAAGTTGCAATTGATCCTGTTGTTGTTGCAGTTCCTTCCATGGATAAAAAACCATCGACAATTGCACCGGTTGTTGTTTTTGCTCCATTTCCTGAAAGAGTCAAATTGTCATATTTAAAATTACCAACTATCTGTGCGATAGTTGAATAGTATTCAACAGTACTTCCTGTATGTGTTGTTAAAGTTCCATTACCAGAATTAAAAAAAGCACCTCCTAATCTTAAAAGTCCAGCATCCGTAATTAGTATTGTTCCACTTGTATTTCCTCCAACAACATTTCCAGTAACATTTACAGTACCAGTCGATATTGTAATCTGATGCCTGTTTGTACCACCTCCATTTGAAAAAGAAATGCTTCCTGCATTTAAAATTCCTGCACCAACAATAATTTGGTTTAAATTAGTTTCAGGTCTTGGTATTGTAATAGCACCAGAAACATTTAACGTAAATGCAGAATTAATCATCAGAGAAGTTGCTAAATTGTTTGTGAAAGTTATTGATTTACTTGCAGCATCTGAATTAACTGTAACATTATGACCACCTTCAATTGTTACATAATCACCATCTAATGGATTTATTCCAACACCAACAGCATTACCACCGGAAGTACTTGACCATGTTATATTTGAATCCCAGTTACCATTTGCCCTTGAAAAATAATTTCCAGATGCTCTTGTTGTTATACTAATAACAAAAGATGCAGTGCCTGTTCCATCTGAGGCTGTAACAGTATAAATTGTTGAAACTTTAAGTGCTGTTGGAGTTCCACTAATAACCCCTGTAGTTGTATTTAAACTTAAACCATCAGGTAAAAGTGGACTTACTGAATAACTTGTTGGTGAGAAGTTTATGGTAGGTGATAAAGGTTTAATAGTTATGTTCTGTATGAATGTGTTCGGACTTGGATAATTTAAAACAAGCACCTTATTACTTGTGGGGACAACTTCTCCAGTTGAAAGTATTGCAGCAGCATAATTATTAAGACCATTGTAAAACATTATTTGACTCAATTGTGTACCAGTCAATCCGTTGCTATTTGTACCTACAAATATCTTACCAGATATTCCGGTTGTTTTATTATAATCACCATTCCAACCTGCAATTGTAAGTGTAGTACCATTTGTCCAAGTAACGCTATTGCTAGGTGCAAAGGTAAGAGAATGGTTATTCGTTTCTAAATTAATGTATGAGTTAGCATTTAATTGCAATGTTGAAGTGGTAATTGTTCTGGTTGAGGTTATCCCTAAGGTGCTTAACGTACCGTCAATCAACACAATCGGTGATGCTAATGTTGTGTTTGCTGCTGGATTTAATCTTAATTCACCGTTTGAAATTGTTGTAGCCCCTTGGTAAGTATTTGCACCACTTAGTATCACTGTGCTGTTACCGGTTTTTGTAAGAGCTAAAGAAGTTGAAGTTCCATTACTTATTACACCACTATAAGCTGCGGGGCTGGTACCATCACTACCGATAGTTAAAGTCCTTGCTCCTGCTGTGCCGCTTGAGTGAGTCAGATTACCGGAACCTGTAAATGATCCAACACTAAGATTTGAATTAGCCATATTCAACGTACCGTTAGTCATAGAGAGTAACCCGGAGATTGTTGTTGTAGCACTTAATGTTACACCGGCACTGTTGTTGATAGTTAAACTGGAAGGTGTATTTTGAATTAGACCATTACCGGTTACCTGTTGCGCATTTGAATTGTTGTATATGTAATTTCCTCCTGAAACATAAGTTCGGATCCCGGTTACTTGTATATTTCCTAAAGCACCTGAAGAAGTAATTGCTATTCCATCTTTTGAGGTTATGCCTAAAGTCGCTGCCTGCAATGGTTCTGGTGTTATAGTTGCAGGCATCATTGTAAAAGTGCCTCCACCAGATACAACTGTAGTATTATCTGCCATTTGCAATGTGGCTCCGCTATTTACAGTAAAATTAATAATATTTGAAATAATTCCACCTGAAGTGTAAATTTGTGGAGTTGATCCGTTGAAATTTATTGCTCCAGAAGCTGTTCCGTTTTCAGTTAATGTGCCACCAGTCAATATAGTGAAATTTCCAGCAACATTAATAGTTCCAGTATGATCGCCATCGGTCATAACCACATTCCCACCTGTTAAAGAAAAATTTCCTCCAACATTTAAAGTCCTATTTGTACCTGAACCTATTCTAAAATTACTATTTATGATACAATTCCTTTTGACAGTTAATATGCTTTGATTCATTCTTAATTGTGCGGTTCCAGTATTTTTCACTATAAAATCACCGTCAATTACTAATCCTAGACTTGAATTAGCCATACTTCTGCTGGTTCCGGTCATATTAGAACAATCGTAAATTAAGTTCCCGAATGTCTGCCCATCTCCATTAGGTTCAGTGTCAAGTATTCCCGAAATGTAGCAATTAGAGTTGGAATCCCAATTTGCAGTTGGGATCGTACCTCCATCCCTTGCATGATTATAAGTACTTCCACCATTAAATTTTATTACACCTGTACCAGCGATTAATTGTGCAGTATTTTGTGTTATATTTTGAGCAGTATTTTGTACTGTTATTGTACCACTAACTGATGCATTATCAGGTGTTAAAGTATGAGTTCCTGTTATTGTAACTAACCCATTTACAATTAAATTGCTTGCAGTATGATTATTTGAAACTGTAATTGTGTGACCAGGTTGAATTGTCACAAGCCCATCTGCATTGGTTGGAATGGTTGTTGCTGGTTCTGACCAGGTGTTTCCTCCATCGGTAGATTGTTTCCAGGTAGACGTTGAATTCCAATCCCCTGAAGTTACATTTGAAAGATATAATTTTGGAGGTAAGGAAACTATTGTACCTCCAATAACGGGACTTGGGTTGCTAACTGTAAATGGAGTTGTTGTTGTTACATTTTGATTCGTACCAAATTTAATTTTTGCATTTGGAAAATTATCTATTATGCTTCCAATTTGAATAGAATTGCTAGTACTTGAACTAAAATCAAATGCGGTTCCATTAATATCTGTACCTGCAATGAATGTGCAATTAGGAGCTATACAATTACCGGTAATAATTAAAGAGCCTGATCCCCAGCCTGCATAATTATTATTTGTAATTGAACAACTTCCTGTTTGGCAATCAAAATTGCCAGTAATAGTTAAATTTTGTTGAGGTCCGAAAGTAACCGCTGTATTGTTTGTTAATCGTAAGTTTGGAATGCTATTACCACCTCCAGTGCACAAATTAATTGTTTGGACAGTGCCATTTAATATAAGATAACCTCCTGTAGTAGTAATTGTTCCATAAGCACACCCAAAGGTCAAATTACCACTAATTGAAAGATTATTATTTCCCAAAATAATTCCCCAAGTTGATGAACTGTTAAAAGTATTACAAGCCGCATCTGTAGTAAGCGTAATAGTATAATTACCAATATTTACTATGTCTCCCGATTGTGGAAATCCTGAAGTACTCCAAGTTGAACCAGCATTCCAGTTTCCATTTTTTGTAGCATTATACGTTGCCCCATCCACACTCACCACCACCATAATCAACAACCCAACAATTAAGCTCTTCGAAAACTTAAATGAATGGAAATGATGAATAAGAATCGGGATGACATGATGTATGCCGGATAGCGAAAAGCGGGGTATAAAAAGTGTCATAGTCAAACTTTTAATACTGATTAATATTTGTGGCAATTACTACAGTCTTTAGCTCAACGGCACACCAAAATATTAAAGGCATAAAAAGTTGAAGTGAAAACAGAAATCGAACAAATATAATAAAAAGTATTGAAATTATAAAAAAAAGTCCTATAAATTATAAATATTATATACAAAGTGTCGTATAAACTATATTTCAACCGGAATTAGTACAGATTAAGTGCTACAATGAGTCTATCGTAAATAATTATATTCCATTTTTAAGCGTCTTATAATTGCTACAAAAATTCAATTATCAGGTTAAATTGTTGTACTAAGTGATCAAATATGGCACCTGTCCAATTGAAGAATTTATGAAAACAGAGGCTTTTATGATGAGTTTTTTGCTAAATATCCGGGTGGTTGATGATGTGTTTAGGGTCTTAAAAAGCGGGTGAAATTTCGTTGCGGGTTGCGTAATTGATGAAGATTATCGGAGTAACTTTGTAAGCCTTCGGCAAAGTACATTTTGTGTAATCTAAAAGCCCATAAAAGCAGCATCAAGTTCTTTTTTTATGGGCTTTTAAAATTTGTTTGATAGCAGAATGGTTCAGTTTGCACTATGCGGGAGTAATTCGTCCATTTTTTGAATATTGTGGTCTTGTATTCGATTCAGTACATCTTTTTAGCCATTCTGGTGGGTTGACATGATTCACGTTGCAACTTGCCATGAATGAATAAATCACAGTTGTACGTCTGGCTGCATCATGATTATGTAGAAAAAATAGTTTTTACGCCCTAAGGCTAAGTCACGCACTCTATTTTCGGCTTGATTGTTGTCAATGCGATACCGTCCGTCAAGAGTGTGACGAATCAGTTTCCGGTATATGCCAAATTTAAAATATACTGTTCATGAAAGGTTAAACCTGGATTCTTGCCGGGAATAATATTCTCTGATGAACAGTAGCCCGGGCTAAATATACCTGGGTTAAAAATATTTTGTTTTTTGTGTACAAATCTGCACTAATTTATTTATTTTTGTTCTACAAATGTTCTTTCAATGTTTTTGGTTTGGTAATGGTTTGGTTTTGGTTTGGAAATGTTTGCCATATAACATTCATATATCAACCATATATTTGCCATAATACATCCATATATCTATAAAGATATATGGCATATAAATGGATATTAAATGGATGTGAAATTAGATACCTTTCCAATCCAAAACCAATCCAAAACCAATCCAAAACCAATTCAATACCAATCATAAAATAATCAGTAAAGATAAGTTAGTTTCTTTCAGTTTTTGTACCATCGGCTGACGGAACAAATTCGACAAGAAACAAATGGTAGAAACCTGACAAATTATACCCCCGATAGCTATCGGGGGTAAATTGTAAATTGTAAATCTAATGGGTTTATTTCTTGATAGGTGCTTATTTTCCTACCATGATTCTCTTACTTATTCGCTCGTTGCCGGAACAGGCTTTTACCACATACCCGCCCGGGATATTTTTAAGCTGAACGGAAGTAATTACTGAAGGACCAAAAGTTTCTTTTTTCAGATAACGTCCCATCATATCATAAATGATCAGTTCGCCGTTTGAAGTGCTTAAATTTTGCACAAATACCGTGCTTCCTGAATTGAATACTTTTACCGTGGAACCGATCGGCTGATCATCATTCATGGCAGGAATGGTTACAATTTTAAAGCGATTTACCGCATTAGGTGTAGGCAGGCATTTGAATGAATAGGTGGTACCGGTTGTGGTGATATCGATGGTTTTATTTTCAAGCAAATCAACAAGAAAAATACCTGAATACTGAGTGAGCGTATTCCCGTTCGTCACTGTGAGCGTATACTCCGTATCTTCCCCGGCCTGAAAGCCCAGGAGCGTATTATTCATATCCTTTACCGCGTTGACCTGGTAGTCGCCGTCAATACCGGCAACGTAAAGCTGTGGCGTCAATAACGACCCCTTCAGTTTATACCCATCCCATCCGTTATCGAATAGCGTGGTACATAGAGGATCGGAGAATATCCACATGCGATCGGAAAAACGGGATCCTTTTATATCCAGCATGGTATACACTTTGTCGGACGAACCGGTATGAATTTCTGAAGGTATTCGTAGTTTGCCCGTATTTTTGACTACCGCACTGTAAGGAATTGTGATGCTGCCTCCTATACCGGTAGCTTTCACCAGGAATCCCTGCATGGAAGGTATCTGTCCGGGGATTTCACCGGTGCCGCTTAACTGTGTGGGGGATACATTATACTGGCCGGCACCATCACCCAGGGGAGAGTTTGTTGAAATCCAGTCATGGTAACTTCCGGTGTTATAAAAGTAGATCGAATTCTCGGTATTGTTTCCAAAGGTGATTTTTGAAATGTCAATGGCTGCCGTGTAGGGGTTACAAAAGATATTCTGACCGGCATGAAGAGCCCCGTTGGTATACGACAGATTACCCGGAAAGTCTTCATTAACCAGTTCGCCCGTAAATTCATATATTTTAGGACCGGATTGTGTTATTTCATACCCGGCAAATTTTAATAATACCGAATCGTTATTCAATTGAAGCCAGTAGGTTGAGTTGTTTCCTTTTTCGTTCCAACGCCTGACATAGGCACCGTAGAAGGCCGGATTGGCTTTTAATGAACTGACAGGAATACCGAAAAACTGCCAGTTGTACCGGCTTCCTTCTGGAATATCTTTACTCAGATTCCACGAGGCTTTTGAGTACATTTCCACTGTTGCCTGTACTTTCTTTGCATTCGGGATAATCAATGATCCATTGGAAAGCAACGGGTCGGCTTTTATGATTAACCCCTGACTGCCTGCATAATTTGAAAGAATTCCTGTAATAGTCAGGCTTTTTTCGGGTGGAATGGCTACCGTTCCTTTTGTATCTATGATCAGGTTTTTATAGGTATAGTCACCATCAATTGTTGCAACTGACGAAATGATAATATTATCCGTGGAGGAAGGTACGATATTATTATTCCAGTTGGCTGAATTGCCCAAATTGCCATCTACTATAAACCGGTTTATTAAATTGCTATTTGAAATCAAATTATTGTTAATAATAATTGCTCCTGCGGTAGTCAGGGCACATCCGTTAAGGGAAGCGCTCTCCATGATACTAATCGCCCCGTTTGCAATGACAATCCCTTTAAAAACTGAATAGGATTCGAGTATAAATGCAGCTTGCACCTGCCAGAATATATTTTTAATATTTGCTGAATTAGCCAGTGTAATCGTGGAATGAGTCACTGTGGATAACGCACCACCGATTTTGATAATAAATACAGCTGTCGGATCTCCCTGAGCATCAAGTATCAACTCTCCGTTAATGGTAGCTGCTGCTCCGGTATCATACACTCCGGGTGTAATTCTAATGCCGTTTCCTAATGTAACTCCCAATACGGTGCCGGCTAGCGAGGTGATATAATTGTTCGCTATTGTCAAATCAGTTGAAGCCTGCAAGGTATACTCGTTCCCCGATTGTATGGACCCTTTCAATATCCCCGGAGGAAAACCGGTGATAGCTGCTTTATCATTATTTCCTATATCACCGGTAATGATAGAATTTCCTTTGTTGGTGATGGCACCTGTAGTTGTGAAAATGGCAAAACCGGCTGCTGCTCCTAATTCGGGAGGGATGATAACAGGCAACACGGGTAACACAATGATTTGAATGGCAGTGGAGGTATTGTTGTATTTCCCGGACGTAACTTTTCTTCTAAACCAGGTTGTCTGGGTTAATGCACCCGGAGAATAATTCCGCGAAACGCCGCCTGTTGATGTAAATCCGGCAGTGGCACTTGTCAGGCTGCTTTCCCACAAATAAACATATGCTTCATTTCCGCCTGTCGGAAGGGTACCGGTTAAAGGGACCGGAGTTATGCCTGAACGAATAGTCTGAGGGGAACTTATCTGGTTATTTTCGATAATCAGGTACCTGTCAGGCAAACCGGTATTGGAAGCCACACTGTTGTTTATGACTATGGCACCATTTGTTGAAAGCGCATTTCCCTGCAGGTTTGAACCAGTCAGCAAACTGATAGCTCCATTTACTATGGTATTACCGGTAAATTTTGAGGATGTGCCTGTTTTAAATGCTCCGTTTACCTGCCAGAACACATGGTTGATACTGGCTGAATTTTTCAGGGTTATTATCGAGCCAGTACCTGTTGTCAGTGCACCACCAATACGGATAATAAAATAAGCATTGGGATCACCAAGGGCATCCAATACCAACGTACCGTTTATGCTCGAACCTTTGGTTGTTTGATAAATCCCGGGGGTTAATGTCTTGTTCCCTAGTGTTTCAGAGATGACTGAACCGGTCAGTGTGTTGATATAACTATTTGCAGCATTCAGATCAATGGCTGCCTGTTGTGTGGCATCATCGGCGAAATGAATGGATCCTGTAATAGTCGCATTCTCAAATCCGGTTACTGCACCGGAGTTATTCCCAACGTTTCCGGTAATGGTTGATGCTCCGTTATTGGACATTGCACCAATATCTGTAAAGAATATAAAACCGGAAGCAGCTGCCAAGTCAGGTAATGTTGGTAATGCTTTTCCGGTGCAATCAACATTGGTTGAAACAACACCGGTAGTGGAAATTATAATATTTTTAGAGGCATAATTACCAACAGTTAACCCGGCTTTTAAACGAACATAAATTGTGGTTGCAACAACTGAACCGCTGGCAGGAGAAAGTTTTATGGGATTCGTTGCAAGAAATGAAGCTCCGGTTGCCAGTGATATTTCATAATCTGCCGGTGGTGTTAAACTCAGGTCAGAGATCAGGTAGGTGCCGGCAACTGTAAAATGTTGTTCCATGGAAGTCCCCTTGCCATAGGTAGAAAATCCTGTTAATGCAGTGACCGATGTAGTAATAACCGGACAATTGGCATTTACAATTACTTCGATGGTAGCTGTTCCACTTGTACAGGGACCCACTTTTTGGGTTACATAATAGGTGGAGGTGCCGGCTTTTGAAGTGCCGGGAGTAGGGGGCGTGGAACTTTGATTGTTATATATGTATTGAAGATTATTATAAATATTAATTGTCGTTGACTGATTACGGGCATAATCATAATTTCCGGTAATATTCACATTCGCAGATGTAGTTGAAATTAATGAAATGTTACCAAATGAACCTGAACCCGTAACAAGCCTGATGCTATAATTCCCTGCACTACCAATTTGATAGTTAAAGGGTATAGTATATTTTATATTAGAATTTGAAGCAGGCATTGAAACCGGCGATGTTGTTAAGAGCGTCCCTGCATTATTATAGATTCCGATTGAGCATTCTGTTGATGTATTCACATTCGATGAATACACATCGACCGACTTTATTGTAACATTATCGAAGTTCGTTGTAAATTGTAAAGCCCAGTTACTCCATTGATATTCCGTATATTGTTTATCATTTCCTGCATTTAAACCACCAATACTCCCGCTGCCAAAATCAACCCATTTAAGCGTTGTGCCTGTTGCAGTTAATGGTGTAGCAATTGCATTCAGGCAATAAATAACAGGAGAGATCACAGTAGGAGGTGAAGTACAGTTTACTGTTCCACTGCATATAACTGAGGTGGTCGTTGCATTCGTACTGGAATGTAGTATCGGTTGCGAATTGGTTGTATTGACAGGCAGACCTGCATTCAACCGGACAAAAATAATGGTAGAGTTAACAATACCACCGGATTTGGTAAGGGTTAATGAGCTGACATACCCGGATCCGCTGGTGGTTGTAATTTTATAATCAGCAGGAGCGGTAATGGTGATATTCCCGGTTAAGTTTGCCCCGCTTACAGCGTATGATTGTTCGGATGATGGCCCGAAACCCGCACCGTATGAAAAGCCCGGCAGTATATTTTTTGAAAGTGTAATGGTAGGTTGGCAAGTATTACCAATAGTTGAACCGGTAACCGAAAATACACCCTGAATTATTGGAGCAGGCAGGCAGTTTCTGTCATATTCTGTCGATACTGTAAAACTTCCGGTGCCATTTTTTGTGATGGTTAATGCTGCATTCCCGACCCGAAATTTGGGGATTGAAAATGGCTGGTTATTGTTCGTAATAGAAAATGAAGTGCCATTCATACTAAAATAACCTGCCTGAGTTCCTCCACCCAATTGACCTGTACCATTCCATGCATTATTATATTCGAAATTACCTCCTACTGACACACTTCCATTGTCCCTGTATAGACCATTCCCTGTGCTGAAATTTCCGATTTTTAAATTTCCGGTAATTGTTATGTTATTATTTCCCGCATTAATTCCGCCGTTATCAGTTAAAGTCAAACTGGCAATTGTAATATTACTTTGCAGTGTGATGGAATTTCCCCAGTCGCCATTTATAATAACATCGCTGGTTGAAGTTGGAATTACTCCGCCTACCCAGGTATCGGTAGAATTCCAGTTTCCTCCGCTCTGCACTGAAGTAATGGTTGCAGCAGAAGCGTTGGTTATTCCTGAAAACAGGATAACCAGGTATAGCAGGAAACTTGTTGAAAATTTATATGAGAGAAATGTGTTGGATGAAAAAGAAATGTATTTACTGATTAGAGTAAAATGATTTTTGGGTAAGAATAATGTCATAAGCAAACTTTTAATACAGAAATGAATCGATGGAGTTGTGTAGGTTTTTTAAATCAACAGCTCACCTCGAAAACAAGTGTACCAAAAGGTTGAAATCAAAACAGAGAAACATACAAATATATTAAAAAACACCTGTATTTAAAAAAAATTATACCATGTTTTATAAATATTAATTATCGTGTGTAATATATAATGTTTTAATTATGAACTACATGTAGTATATAATTTATTTAATTAAATATTGATCAGAAATCGTGTCGCATTATATTTTAACTTATTAAAAGTGAGTGCTACACTTCAAGTGAAATCCTCAGGTATTTTTCGTATGATGGAACTGTCAGTTGAAGACAAGATTGCAAAATTCGATTTAACAGTCATTCGCACAAGGTAGGTATTGCAGCATATTCGCGAAAATAAGGAAATGTGAGAGCAACATCCCGGAGGGTGGGAATTTTTATCTCAGATTCAAAGTTACAATAAATAGCAAAAATATAGAATTTTTAGGATACCTGCTTTATCTGGAATATTACCCATTCCATTATAGATTATTCATTAAATATTTAAAAGCAGGAATTACCTCTACTTCAAATTGATCTACTTTTATTAAATCGGTATTTGCAAAAGTTACTATCTTTCCCTTTTGAATATGAAAAAATTTCATAGCCAGCAAGATTCCATTCATTTCTCTTTTTAGATTATCCTGGTTCAAATCATAACAAACCTGAATAATTTCTTTTACAACTCCATTTTTCATGGCCACAAAATCACATTCTCCTTTTTCATCAAAATAATAAAGTTCGGTGTATTTTCTTCTAAGATCCAGGTAAATGAGATTCTCAAATTTTCGACCCATATCCTCTGTCATAGTAGTGGAAATGACATCGATTAATCCTAAATCTATGGCGTACACTTTTCGTGGATTTATAAGTTGTGCTTTCGTTGAATGGCTAAACATAGGTAAAAAGGACACTAAATAAGACAGCTCCAAATGAGAAAACCAACTTAGAATAGTACTTGTAGCACCGATTGAAAGTGGCTGTTTCAATTTTGTGGCTGTAACGCGATTTCCAATGTTTGAAAAAAGATAAGAAGCCAATCGCTGAAGGCTTTTTATATCTTTAATACCATATCGGGTTACAATATCACGAATAAGTATATCTTCAAAAAGAGTAGATAGCTGATCTACATCTCCGGTTTTCACAAATTCGGGGAACCCACCGGTATGCATGTAATCTGTTAAGCTTTGGACTCCGGGAGGTAACAATTTGTATAAAAGAAATTCATTATATGAAAACGGGAAAAGTTCTTGCGTAATGTGACGACCGGTTAGCCTGGTCCCTAATTCTTTGCTTAATAACGAAGCATTCGAACCTGTTATTATGATTTGAAAACCATCGTCCAACTTTTGTCTCACATACATTTCCCAACCTTCCACTATTTGTATTTCATCAAAAAAAAGTATTTTAATATTTTTTTGTACGATCACATTGTCTAACCGTATAAAATCAGATAATGTAAATTCAAATAATTGTGGTGATTCAAAGTTCAGATAAAGTAACTTTTCACTATCCATGCTTTTTATCATTTGCATGAGAAGTGTACTTTTTCCACAACGTCTTACTCCGGAAATAATTAATGCATGAGATGACAAACTCCTGGTAGCGGGAATGAGTTCACGCTTCAATCCACTATCACGTAAAGACATACGAATCTTTTGTTGCTCCACAACATGTGATATAATACTTTCTAATATCATAGCTTTTTTAATGGTTGATTCAAAAAAAATATTGTTTGATTCAAGAATTCAATATTGTTCGATACAAAAATACAAATATATTCGATACAATCAAACAGCATTGAAATTTTCTGCCTTACATTTGTTATTTGGAGTATACAAATAAAAAACACCACCAGTTTCTACCTTCCATCTACATCTTGAATGCAAATATATTTTATAGCAGAAGCGGGAGTGTAGGTTCTTAAATATAAATTGATTTATTTGGAATACACTTATTGATAGTTTTTATATTCCATAGAATAAAAAAGTAAAGTTGAAATGTAAATGGGATGGTGTTGATAGTGAGGGCTTCTTTTAAAGTGGAATCATCACTTATCACTTAAAATTCCAGATGATGGTATTGTTGGTTAAATCGCATAAACCTACAGGAATAAGTGTTTGTAAAAAGGAATATGTTTTTTTGCGGCTGTTTAATTCGGAGGGTTTAACGGTTGATCATGATATTGTGAGGTTGAATAAGTGTTTAAGAGCGATATGGAAATTGAGCGTCCCAACAGAAACAGGAGTTACATTTGATGAAATATTATCAACTCAAAGCAATTGTTGCCTGAACTGATATTCAACTTATAAAATTATATAGTTCGATTAAGCGGGTAAAGAGAGAGGGCCGGTATCGATAATCAAGAAAAAAATTTTATTTTCAGGCAAGCATAAACTAACCCAAAAAGAACTAATACTCCCCAACCATCACTAACGGGAATCGGATCACCTGTAGGATCACCACCCGGATCGGTACCACCTGTAACGGGAGTAACAGCTGTAACAGATTGTTTGTTTGATGAATTTAATTCTGAGGTTAATGAAATGGTGGTCAGACCATTTGTCATAGCAATTGCTGAGGATCCATCACTGGTATGTGAACTTCTGCCCTGTATAATGGCAGTTCCGTTACCGCCTGATTCACCACGGGAGGTATTGTTAGTTTGATAGGATGAATTCTGCATACCTGAATATGATCCGTGAGAAACATCAATTGATGAGTTGTAATTTCCGGTGGTGTAAGTTGTTTTTGAAGCAGTACTTATCTCGGGTAGGTTCGGTACCGGATCATTAAATTCCTGGGTGGAATTTTTAGCAGGTGCATTTAGGATAGCACCAGGTTTAGTTGCAATATACTGATTTCCGGCATATTGATTCTGAGAAGAGTATAAGCCGGGACTACCAATAGGAGAATATAATACTGCCATGAGCAATCCTGCCCATATAACGATCCATGATATTATATTCTTTTGTCGTTTATTCAATCTTATTATCCTGTATTGTTTTTTTTACTTATTCTTTCGGTACCAGTGATGCCTACTACTAACCAATCACCGTTTGTTTGACATGTGCACTAATATTTCATGATTGCAGATTGTTCTTTATAGAATTCAAAAGAATATGCGTTCCTAAAAACACCCGCCATTAAAAGCAGGAACAGAACAAAACGCTCAGAAAGTTTGATAGAATTAAAAGATATGGCAGAAATACAGACTTTGATACCGGTTTCAGGAGTAGATGGTTGGAGTAAGAATAATGCCATAGACAAACTTTTAATTCAGTATTGGGTATAAGGCTTTACATTAGATTTTTAAAGTAACAATTGACTTGAAAATAAATTGAATTTTCGGTTCGAAACTTAAATTAAAAAATATGTACAATAACAATAAATCACGAAAAATCAGATATAATTACGCCCAATTATGTTGGAAAAGCTACTACTATGTAACGTATTCATTCTTTTCCTTCGATAATTGGGCTGCAAAGATACTAAAATATTTTAAATTATGTATAAAATCAATTCGTTTTAATCCACCAGCTTGTTGATTATAGCATAATGGGTGAGTTCGACATTGCTTTTTATTTTGAGTTTTTCAAAAATACGTACTCGATAAGTGAATACGGTACTGATACTTAAGGTTAGTTCCTTGGCTATATCTTTCACTTTCTTGCCGGTAGCAAGCATAAACATGATTTCCTGTTCCCTGTTAGATAATTGTTCGTGAGGCAATTGTTCTTTTTCGGGCATAAAATCAAAAGCGAGTTGTTCTGCCAGGGTATTACTTAAATATCTGCCACGGGTATGAACTTTCCTGATAGCGATGACCAGTTCTTCCAGTGCTGTATCTTTGCACAAATAACCGGAAGCACCTGCTTTCAATGTACGTAAAGCGAACTTATCCTCAGGATGTATGCTCAATACCAGAATGTGAAGCTGTGGCTTTAATTTCTTTAGGTCACCGATTAATTCCAGACCGCTTCTGCCGGGCATATTCATGTCGAGCAGCATAATATCACAATCAATTTCATCAATCTTCTGGAGTACTTCATCTCCACTTTGGGCTTCGCCAACTACCATTAAATCGGATTCTTCTTTTAATATCTTTTTTAATCCTTCACGAATAATTTCATGATCGTCTACAATGAATACTTTTATCATACTGGTAGTTTTATGAGTTAAGAAATTGAATTTACTTGGTATTAATTATTTGTTGTTGTCTGTTTTATTGAATCTATCTAATATAATATTGATGTTTTAGTTGATTGATGAGGTTTATAACATATAAATCCACCGTGTTGTTCGTTATAGAACTGAATTCTTTTGTACTTTCTGATTTTTATTCGGAATTTCAACCTTAATGGAAGTTCCTTCTCCGGGTTGGCTCGAAATAAGCAAGTTGCCTTCCAGCAAATAAACCCTTTCTTTCATACCAAGTAACCCATAAGAGTTAGGTTTGTTTTTTTGTGATGTTTTAAACCCCGCTCCGTTATCTATTACTTCAAGTACCAGTTTGTCATCAATGATATCCAGAAGTATCTTTATTTTGGAAGCTTTAGCATGCTTGGCGATATTTGTAAGTGATTCCTGAACTATTCTATATAAGGCAACTGATTGTTGAGAATTTAATTTCAGATCAGTAACTGTATTTTCAAACACACAAATTACGTGGTGTCTTTCTTCAAAATTATTTACGTAAAGTTTTACAGCTTCTACAAAACCAATCAGAAATAACACTTCAGGTCTCAAATCGGTCATAATTTTTCGGGTCGTATTTAACGTGTTATCAACGAGCCCGAAAAGATTGTCAAAATTAGTCAAAATATTTTCAGCATCAATACTTTTGATGCTTTTTAATACTTTTTGTTTCATCATGCCTAAATCAATTTTAATGGCGATCAAAATTTGACCCAGTTCATCATGAATTTCACGGGCTAATTGTATCTTTTCTTCTTCACGCACATTTTGCAGATGTGAAGCAAATTCTTTCAATTCAACCTGTGAGCTTTTTAATGCTACCTCAGCTTTCCTGCGTTCGGTAATATCCCGGATGATAAAAACCATTCCATTTGGATCGTTTTCAGAATTCCAGATAATTTCACCATTCACCTCGGCAAAAAACATGTTGTTATCGGCCCGCAAGATGCGGTATTCGTTGGTGCCCATATATCCATTCAACATAGTCATGCTATTCATTAGAGCTCTGTTTCTGTCTTCCGGAATAAGAAAATCAAACATATTGCGCCCTAACAGATCATCGGCACTTTCACAACCATATAAAATTAAAGCTGCCGGTGAGACCATGCGAATACTTCCATCCATTTCAATTACCACGATAGCATTGGGAGATGCATTCAGTATCGACCGGTGAAGTTCTTCACTGTTACGAAGAGCGTCAGTGGAGAGTTTCCGTTCAGTTATATCCTGTACTGTTGCAATTAATTTTACCGGAACTCCCTCACTATCATATTTAAGTTCACCAATGGCATGTACCCACCTTTCTTCAAGGTTATTGGGTCGTATTATTTTAAATTTCGTATTGAATTTCGGCTGCTTTTCGAAAACTATATTCAAATAATAAGCTTTAAGCAATTTTATCCAGTCAGGGTGAACTATAGAACTAATGGTATAAAACGATTTATCGAAATCAGGATCGATACCACAAATCGAATCCATTATCTCAGAGCTTTTCCACCTGCCTGATTGGATATCAACAATGAAGTTTCCAAGATTTGCAATGAACTGGGTTTTCTTTAAGAACTCTTCATTTTCTTTTAATTCAACTTCGGCCTCTTTACGGAAGGTTATATCCACTACAAATCCAAGGTACAATTGATCTGACAATTTAACTGTATCTACTGCTACATACCCAATGGATTTATCTTTGCGCAACAATTTGAATTCATCGGTTGCAAACCCTTCTTTAACAACTGTCTTAAAATGATTTATGAATGAATCGTGTGATTCAGTTGAAATTAATTCGGAAGGTTTCATGGAAATCAATTCAGCTTTATTGTAGCCTGTAATGTCGGAGGCAGCAGAATTTACTTCTATGTACTGGCCGGTTTCATCCGATACAAAAACGCCGTGTGGTGCAAACTCTATATAGTCATGAAACTTTTTTTCACTGTTATATAATGCCTGTTCTGTCATCTTTCGTTTTGTAATATCTCGTAATGAACCATCTATGTGACCAGGATTTCCATATGAATCCATGACCATCCGTGAATTGATAGAAACATGCCGAATGTTACCTGATTTAGTTTGTAATTCTAATTCATAATCACGTAATTCACCTTTTGCCGACAATTCGGTCAACATTAAATCTCTTTTCCTGGAATTAACATAAAGATCTATAGCCGGGGTTCCAATTAATTCGTCAGCATTAAATTCTGTAAAAAACCTTACCGAGGGACTAATTTCAACAATAATGCCATCCTTATCTACCTGATAGAATACATCCTGAACATTTTCAAAGATGGTACGATATTTTTGCTCACTCTTACGTAGTTTTTCAGTTGAAAGTTTATTATCCGTGATATCCTGAATAATTCCTATCATTTTAACGGGTAGATTTGACTCATCGAATACCAGTTCACCCAATCCATGTACCCAACGTGACTGATTGTCATTTTTTCTGACAATTTTATATTCTTTATCAAATTTTGATTTAGAACCTATCACTTCATTAACAAAATAATCAATCATTACAAGCTGCCATTCCGGATGTATGATTCCCGACCAGCCCTCGAATGATTTATCGTAGTCGGTCCCAATCCCGAAAATAGAATCCATTATATCCGAACTTATCCATTTATTATTGACTATATCAAATGTATAGGTACCCAATTGAGCTATTGACTGACTTTGTATAAGGTACTGCTCACTTTCACGTAATTTTTCTTCAACGCTTTTCCGATCAGTAATATCTATCATTAATCCTTCCAACGCAACTACATCGCCGGTTGAATTATATACCGGTATTCCTTGTTCCCATACCCATTTAATTTGATTATCAGCTGTTAATATCCGGTATTCTAACTGAACAGCTTGATGATGCTGTACCGCATTTTCCCATACATCCCACAAAAAACCACGATACTCCGGAAGAATCAAATCATTGAAAGATAAAACCTTATTGTTGATTATATCATCAGTATGATACCCGGTTAGTGTAAAAAAGCCTTCAGAAACAAACTCTTTTGTCCATTGACGGTCATATTTGCATCGATAAGCAACGCCCGGAAGATTCGACAATAAAACAGATTTGCTTCGTTCACTTTCTGATAATCTTTCTTCTGCTTTATATTTTTCTGTCACATCCGAGAAAACGAGCACAACACCCGTTATAACTCCGTTAGCATTTCTTATAGGCGCTGCACTATCAGCAATGTGATATTCTGTTCCGTTTTTTGAAACCAGGACAGTGTGATTAGCGAGTCCTACAATTTTTCCGTTTTCCAATACTTTTTTTACAGGGTTTTCAACTGGAAGCCGTGTAACAGCATGCATAATATTAAAAACCTCGGAAAGCTTCTTCCCGTAAGCTTCTTTTAATTTCCATCCACACAAGCTTTCGGCAATTGGATTTATGTCAACGACCAATCCTGATTTATCAGTAGAAATTACACCATCTCCGATGGAATGCAAAGTAATCGACAGAGATTCTTCACTTTTATGTAATAAATCAATAATGTGTTTATGCTCTGTAATCTGTTTTTTTAGTTGCTGATTTTTATATAATTTATCACAATAATCATTTGCAATAACAAACAACATTTCAAAAATATTCCGAAATTTGTCCATTGACATAACAGGTACCTGGTTTAATGCTTCCAGAAATTCATCTTTATCAGCACCGATCTCCTGGCCGTAATCAATTATATTTTGAATACATGTTTCTTCATTTACCACCTGGCCAATCAGCCAATTGGCAATATGAGTTCCATTTACAGTTAACTTGGCTCCGGTATCCCACAACCCGGCACTCATACAGGGTTGTAACTCCATTCCGGATGAAATGCCACTGCAATTCAATCTGTCCGATTTCATGCAATTAGAAAGTCCTAATTCTGTTTTTCTGATTAAATTACATAAAGAGCAGAAGTTGCTGGGATTGGTTAATGGGGTTCCATCAGGATTTGTAATTATTGAAGCAACGCCTGTAGCATTCGAAAACAAATCCTGCATTCGTTGAATATCCTCCAGAATAAAAATGTCATTAAAATGAATGATGTTTTCATTCATATCGATCGGAAAATTTAATTCAGTATCAATTTTCATTTGTATCGTGGTATTTGCCAAAGATTATTTGAGCATAAACGATTAAATATTAAAGTTGCTGATACTTTCTACAAAGTATCAGGGTAATGTAAATATGAATATTTTTTTAGAATTTAAAAATTGCCGTTTAGCCCTTTATTCCATTCATTATTCATTTTTTTTACAAAATAAGGCATAACTACAGTAATACTTGTGCCAAGATTCTTTTTTCCTGAAATTGTCAGTTCACCATCTAACAGGAATACTCTTTCTTTCATTCCAATAAGTCCATACGAATCGGAATTTTTCTTGTAATTTTCATCAAAACCAATACCATTATCCACAATTACAAGGGATAATTTGTCATTTATAAGTTCCAGTTTCACTCTCAATTCACTTGCTTTTGAATGTTTAGCCACATTATTCAAGGCTTCCTGGATAATACGGAACAAAGCAACAGATTGTTGAGAATCGAGTTCCAGGCTTGTAATTGTGTTTTCAAAAAAACAGGTTATTTTATACCTTTCCTGAAATGAATTCAGATGTTGTTTTATTGTTTCAACAAATCCAAGTAGGTCGAGAACTTCTGGTCTTAAATCGGTCATAATTTTTCGGGCTGTTTTAATGGTATTATCCACTAACCCAAAAAGTATATCAAATTTAGACAGCACTTGTTCCGAATGTTCTTTTTTCAGGCCTTTTAAAACATTCTGTTTGAGCATTCCCATATCAATCTTTATGGCAATTAAAATCTGTCCAAGTTCATCATGAATTTCACGGGCTAACAATACTCTTTCTTCTTCACGTACATTTTGAAGGTGAGCAGCAAATTTTTTCAATTGATCCTGGGAAAGACTTAATGCTTCTTCAGCCATTTTACGATCCGTTATGTCATTGTGCTGAATAATAACATGGCTTATTTCATTATTTTGATCAAAAATAGGATAAGCCCAGTTATAAAACCAAACCTTTTTATTTTCATTTACAATAACATTTTGAGAAATGGCAGCTTCACCGATATCGAAAAACACTTCCCATTCAGCTGTTTTCCCCTTTTTGAAAACGGTTTCAAGATTTTTAGAAACACCTGTCAGTTGAATTTCTTTATCTTTAAAAATATTGTAAACCTTACCTTCCAGATTTTTGGCATCAACTCCGAAAATCTGACTAAGTTTAGGATTAATTCGTTCACACCAGCCCTCCCTATCCAGAATTTGAGTACTTAAAGATGATTGCATAAACATTTGTTCAAAAAATTGTTTTTGATCATACAGCTCTTTCTCAGCAGTTTTTCTTTCAGTAATATCCAATACCAAACCTGATATGGTCATTGGTTTACCTAAAGCATCCCTTTTTGATACATTCCCCAGATCATAGAGCCAGTTGTACTTTCCCGAACTTGCAAGGATCCTGTATTCAGCTTCGTATTTATCTTCATGTCCATAGAGATGATTTCTCATGGCAGTCAGTGCAAGTCCTTGATCATCGGGGTGAATTAAATCCATAAAATCTTTGAAATAATTGAAATCCTCTGAATTATAACCCAGCATGTCAGTTTTCCTTTTTCCAAATAATACTTTCCCTGTTTCAATATCCATTTCCCACCAAGCCATGTTGGCAACCTGCATGGCAAGTTCGAGTCTTGAATTATTTTGAAAAAGTGCTTCTTCTGCTTGTTTCCGTTCGGTAATATCAATATTAAAACCGGCTATCCCGATTGTTTTATCATTATTATTAATAGGAAATACGATTTGTTGAGAAACATGCAATTTATTGTTGAAAATATATTCATGTTCTTCATCTACTATTTCACCATTCAATACCCTAAGATTTTGCAAATCCCATAATTGGGTTATTTCTTTTTTTAAATTTATAACTTCATTTGGTGTCTGGCCAATGATTGATCCATAATGATCTACCGATTTTTTATTTTCAAGGATTCCAACATTATTCATATCCCTTGCCCAAATTTCAAATGGCGAATTATCAATAAAAGTGCGTAATAACATTTCACTTTTTTGTAATGCATCTTCAGCCAGCATACGGTCTGTAATATCATGTAAGCAAAGCAGCAGGCTGCTCGTATCATCGTTGCTTATAATGGCTGTTGATCCCAACAATGACACTTCATGGTTTAGACCCGAAATATTTAATGTTGATTGATATTCTATGTTTCTAAGGCCTACACCAGTGTTAAATGTTTTCTCCATGGCAATCCGTAAACTGCAATTTCCACATTTTGGTCCGAACCCGCATCCTCTAGGTTCGGTTAATGAATTTATACATCCAACAACTCCACCAACTGCTTTACCAATTATTTCAGCCTGGGATATTCCGGTTAATATTGAAAAAGCCTGATTGGCAAATAATATTTTCCGGTTTTTATCTACCACGCACATCATGACCGGTGCATGGTCATAAATTGTTTTAAGTTCATTTCTGCTTTGTTCTAAGGCTTTTTCAGTTTTATTTCGCAGGTTTTCAGTATCGATGGCATTTATAGCAAATGAAATATCATCCCCAATTTCCAACAACAGATTTAATTCATCTTCACTGAAAAAATTCATTTCAGTAGCATACAATGTTAATGTGCCAAGAATTTTACCTTTACGAAGGAAAGGTACAGCAACTAATGATTTATACCCACGTTTTAAGGCCTCTGCCTTCCATGGCAACATGATCGGGTCATTCGCAATATCATTACAAAAATTAATTTTTCTTTCCCTGAATGTTGTACCTGTAGGGCCTTTCCCGTGTACATCTTCTCCGGCAAGGATGATAATCTGATCCAGATAACCATCGTTATGCCCTGCCCAGGCTTTTGGTTTGATTCTTTCATCCGATTCATCATACAATCCAACCCAGGCCATATGAAATTGACCGGAGACTATGGCAACTTCACAAATTGTATTAAAGAGTTCTTCTAAACTCTGGGTACGGACCATGGCCTGATTGATTTGACTCAGAAATGCATATAACCTTGCAATATGCCTGATTTTTTCTTCAGCGAGTTTTTGCTCGGTAATATCAACAATAATTCCTCTTAAACCAACAGGTTTATAATTTTTAAAAATAGGATTAGAATATACAAGAGCCGGAAAAGTACTCAGATTTTTGCGAGTCATTGTATAAACGCTGTTTCCAATTGAATTTCCCCCAATTCTGGTTTTTATATTTTCAATAGCCCGCTGCCTGTCTTCCGGAATATAATAATCAATTAAATTTGTACCGATCATAGTCTCATCTTCATTGTATCCGCAAATGTTATAGGCTTGCTTATTTAAGTAGGTGAGATTACCTTGCGTATCCGATTCAAAGACCATTTGAGGCAAAAGATTTGCCATTTCTCTGAATTTTTCTTCACTTTCCCGTATTTTTTCTTCTGAATGCTTTTGTTCAGTAATGTCAATCAGAATTCCTCTTAATCCTTCAGTTTTAGAGGCTTTGATAATAAGATTTGTATAAATTAAACTAGGAAAAACAGTACCATCTTTTCGAATCATGGTGTATTCGGTATTCTCAATCTTGATGCCTTTGAGAATTAAACGTATGGATTCTTTTACAATTATCCGTTCTTCTTCCAGATGTAAATCCAGTATATTTAAACCTATAAGTTCACCTTCATTATAACCAAAAATAGAATAGGCTTGCTCATTGATATAAGTTATGTTGCCGTTAATGTCAAGTTCAAAAACCATTTGAGGCAATAAATTTGCCATTTCTCTGAATTTTTCTTCACTTTCCCGTAATGCTTCCTCTATTTTTCTGCGGGCAGCATTCTCATTTTTTAAATCCTCTAATAAATTTAAAGTGGCTGTATACGTTTTTTTAAGTTCTTTAGTTTGTTCTGTAACTAAAGCAGCAAGACGTATATTTTCATCATGTCTTTCGAGATGAGCAGTTTTAATTTTTACCATAGCTCGTATTTGTGCTACGAGTTCACTTTCGTCAATCGGTTTTGCTAAAAAAGCTTCTGCGCCGTATTCCAGAGCTTTAATCCTGCTTTCCTTGTCCCCTTTAATTGCAGTTACAAAAACTATCGGTATTTCCCGTAATTTCTTATCTTCCTTTAATCTTTTACAAACTTCATACCCATCCATATCAGGCATAACAATATCCAGCAGAATAACATCCGGATCTTCGCGGGTTGCTAATTCAATGCCATGCATTCCACTTAAAGCCTTTAATACGATTACTTTTGGAAATGACTCATTAACCAGTGCCTGTATTGTCACCAGATTGTCAGGATTGTCGTCGATGGCGAGAATTTTTATTAACCTACTTTCCATAAAGTACTTTGTTTATTGTGTTGAAAAATACTTTTTCATCTATTGGCTTTGGAATATAACCATCAAAGCCGTGCGATAAGATTGTTTCACGATCTGTTATCATGGCACTTGCTGTAAGAGCTACCACAGGAATATGTGCCAATTGACCGGTATTTCGAATGACTTTAAATGCTTTTATACCATCAACTTCCGGCAATGCAATATCCATTAAAATCAGATGGGGTATATGCTCTTTAGCCAATAAAACTCCCTGATTTCCATCTGCGGCTTCGAGTATGGTATAATTATTTTCCAGGATTGCTTTTACGGTGAGCAGATTGTCTGGATTATCTTCCACGATTAAAATAACAGGTTTTCCTGATATTGTTTGTATTTCAGGATGTTCAATTTCAGCCTTTTGTGAGTTGGTATATACTAAGTTTGCAACAGAATTTAATAATTCAACACGGTTCACGTCACCTTTTTGAATAAGTTGATGTACATTGTTTCGTTTTAAAATTTTCAAATCTTCTTTGGTTATATGTTTTGCTGTAAGTATAAGTACCGGTATTGAGGCAGTTGCTTCAGCATTACGGATTGTTTTCAACACTTCAAAACCATCCACTCCTGGCATCATTAAGTCTAAGATCATGGCATCCGGAATTTCCTTTGAAATAATTTCCAATGCTTGTGTTCCGTCCCTTGCTATCAGAATTTTATATCCGCTTTCTTCCATAAAATCTTTCAACTGAATAATGGCAGGTTCACTGTCTTCAACCAGTAATATTGTTTTTAGAGAATCATCTTTTGATGTTGTAACAGGTAGTAAGGGATTAAATTTAATCTGATCCGGTATAATTTCGACAATTCTGTTTTCAGCAATGTAATTCAAGGGTAAATTGAGTGTAAAAATAGATCCTTCACCCAAAATGCTTTTGACTTGAATTGTTCCACCCAGTAAATTGGCATATTTTTTGGCTATAGCCAGTCCTAAACCTGTTCCACCAAACCTTCGTGCTGTGCCTGCATCTGCCTGCCGGAATTCATCAAATATATGAGTAAGATGGTCCTCTGAAATACCGATACCGGTATCAGTGACTCTTATTTCGATATGGTTCCTTTTTTGGGTTGTAGAGATTTCCACTTTCCCTTTTTCCGTAAATTTAACAGCATTTCCAATTAAATTTTGTAAAATATGCCTGCATTTATCAATATCATTCTCAAGAAACATTTCATTTTCAGCTGGATGGATGATCAGTTCAATATTTTTTTGTTTTGATTGTGGTTGAATCATGGCAACAACTTCGGATATCAGGTTTTTGGAACTGAATTTCGAAATCTCAATTTCTTCCTTACCCGATTCAATACGGGATATATCCAGAATATCATTTATGAGTGAAAGCAGGTGTTTTCCGTTACGTTCTATAACTTCGAGGTAACTGTATTCATCTGTTGGTATTTTATTGACAAGCCGACGACTAAGTACTCCCGACAGCGCAATAACTGAATTGAGTGGTGTTCGAAGTTCGTGGCTCATATTTGAAAGGAAATTGGTTTTAAGACGGCTTGCTTCACTCAACTGTACTTTTTGCATTTCCAGTTCACGATTTTGTTCCATCAGTTCTGACGATTGTACTGTCATTTCTGTCTTTTGTGCTTCAAGTTCCGTATTTTGGTATTCAAGTTGTTTCGAAAAGATATGCATTTTCTGAAAAGCCAATACACCTTCTATTCGGGCAGTGAGTGTATTGAGAACATTCTGAATCAACAAATTTATTTCAGGATTGTAGGTACGAACGCTTGCCAACGAGATGATTGCAATTATTTCTTTGCCTGAAATAATCGGGATGGTAATTATTTCACGGGGTACCATTTTTCCGCTAACGGTATGAAATAAGAAACGGGTATCTTTCGGAATTCTTTTTATAATCTGAACTTTGTGTGTAGAGAGGACCGAGCCGAATTCACCTTCAAAATTATCTACGCTAAAACTCATTTTAGAACTATCCGACAACCCAAATGAATCAAAATGTTCAAATTTTCGTTTGTTTTCAGATAGCAAATAAACGGCTGCCATTTGAGAATTTGTTAACGAAGCAAATAAAGGCAAGACAGATGAGAAAAATTTATGTGGATCTTCTTCCAGCAACATGAGTTGCGATAGTTTTGTTGTTTTCTCACTGAGTTCAATATTAGTTTGTATGCTTTCTACCATTGAATTAAATGAATCGGACAAAACACCATACTCATTTTTTGAAATTATATTGCTACGGGCATTCATATCTCCCTGATGAAAACGTTTTGCAGCATCTGTTAATTCTAAAACCGGAGTTCTGATATGTCTGAGCATTAAAAGTATGATGATCACTGAAACAATCAAAATGGAACAGACTAATAATAATAATTGAATATTTAATGTACTTCTTAATTTATTCGAATTAGCATATAAAAGATCACCCATCTTCAGTTCAAAAGTGTCAATTTTATTTATTTTATCCATCATTACTTCCCTGTATCTTCCAACTTTACTGGTTGGAAGGACATTTTTCTTTACTTCTTCCACTTTTCCTTCCAGAGCCAGTTTTGTGTTGAATTCTCTTGCAATTTTCCAGTTAATATAAGCTTTATAGGCTTGTTCAATATCTGTAGCCGGACCTAAGTATTTTAGGTTTAAAATATCAAATTGCAACTGAACATCTGCAGATGCATTTTCAATTTGTTGAATTGCTGTCTGCTTTTCATCGCTATTACTGGCTACCATTAAATCCCGTGTACCAATCCGCATGGTTAGAATGTCAATTTTAATACAACTGACGGCTCTTCTGAGTTGTAGGGGCCGATTGTAAATCGATTCAGTCTGAAGGTGTATTTTGTCAGCCTGTTGTTTAGATACAACACCTAAAATGATGACAAATATCAACATGACAGCAAATCCCAACATGAGTTGTGTCCCGATTTTTAAATTTTTAAATTTCATATTCTGTTTTCTTTAAAAGCGTATAACATGAATTTCTATTTGCTGATATTCGCTGTATTATTTTTTTTATCTTATCTGTTAATAAAATAGTCATTTTAAACAGATTATTTATAAGTGATATTAAATTTGAAATATGGCTGATTGTGGATAAACTTCATGAAATCCCGAATGGATCAGTATATCTCTTTCTGTTTCGCCGGTAATCATGTACCCTTTTGTAGCCAGACATTCACGCGTTTTATGAATAATTTTCTGTTGATATTCATGCTTATAATAAAAAAGAAGATTTGCACAAACGATCAAATCAAAATCACCAAAAATACTGGCAGGCGGACAACTGAATTGGTCGCTTAATAAATCAAAAACCGAGAATTCAATATTCTCCTTTAATTCGGGCTTCACAGTAAACATTTCACCGGTTTTTGTAAACCATTGGTTTGCTCTTTTCAGATTCATTCCGTTTAAAGCCGATTCTGTATATTGACCTGCTTGAGCTTCCTGTATCTGAACTTCCGATTGATCAGTTGCAAAAATACGAAAATTTATTTTTTCACGATGACCAATTAAAATTTCGTGTAATAATATTGCCAGGCTGTACGTTTCTTGTCCGGCTGCGCAGGCAGACGTCCAAATTCGGATCTCATTGCGATGGGAGTTAGCCATTTTTAATACAAGGGAGGGAAGAATAATCTTTTCCAATACCGAGAATGTCAACACATTGCGAAAAAATTCCGTATAACTGACCTGAAGGGAATTTAAAAAAAGGTCCCCTTCGATAGAACTTTGTTCAAGATAGTTGTAATAAACCGATTCCGATTCACAATTTGTATCCTTCATCCTTTTCAGAACTGAATTAGCCAAAAAAACTTCTTCATATTTTGAGATGTCAATTCCTCTGTTTTGAACTATTAGTTGAGAAATTAAAGATGAATTTTTATTCATTGAACAATTTTATATTTATCTGTTTGTCCTGAATTACGCAACAACTCATTTATTTCATTTTTTAATTGTATCATTGTTAACTCCCGATCGACAGTCAAATCATGAAAACGCATCAACTCATTTATTTTTTCTTCCAGAATTTCCTGTGATTTCTTTCGTTCTGTTATATCCCTAATGATCACCAATTTCCCATAAAGTCCTTTCCCTAAGTTGTAATTTGAGCTATTTACATCTCCATAGAAGAGATTGCCATCTTTTTGTTTCATTGTTAGTTCAAGATTTACAGTATTTTTACTCACCATCAGATTTTTTTTAAATGTATTTATTGCCATTTCAGCAGAACTTTCATCTAAAAAATCAGTGAAACGATGTCCTAACATTTCAGTTGGTTCCATTTTAAAAAGGGCAACACTAGCCGGTGATGCATAAAGTATGTATCCACGGTCATCGGTAATTGTGATTAAATCGTTTGTTTGTTCGGCTATCGACCTGAATTTTTCTTCGCTTTCTATCAAGAGTTCTACTGTTTGCTTTCGTTTTGTGATATCGTGTAAAACCACGAGTATACCTTTTGTTTCGCCATTCATGAAATCAGTTCCATCCAACTCTCCGTAAAAAAATGATCCGTCTTTTCGTTTCAATTTCAATTCAATATTGATAGCTTTTTTCTTTTCATTCACTCCTTGTTTAAATGCTTCTATTGCAACTGGCAATGAATCTTCATGAATAAAATCCATAAAATGATGACCATTCATTTCTTCGGGGGCAAATTGAAAGAAATCTATGGAGGCGGGTGATGCATACGTTACAAACCCGTTTACATCGTTTATAATGATCAGGTCATCAATTTGTTCGGTTATCGATCGGAATTTTTCTTCACTGACCCGAAGTGCTTCTTCAGCAATTTTTGATAAGGTGATATCCCGGAATGACCATACCCTGCCTCCAATGTGGTCTCCTATTTTATGTGGAAATGAATACCGGTCTAAAATACGTCCGTCTGACAATTCTACCTGATCAATTCCTGTCTCTTGGGGATGTTGATATAAAAACAGAACTTTCTTTAAGAAACTATCCGGATTCTTTACCTTGCTTAAAATCAAATTAAGTACTGGTTCATCGTCTTTTTTAGCAAGTAGTTCAGTTGGTACATTCCACATGTCCACGAATTTCTGATTGTATAATGCTATTTTCCCACTGTGATCCACTACAAGTATTCCGTCGGCAGTTGAATCAATCGTTGCATGTAACAGTGAAACTGAATCCTTTAACGCATCTTCAGCCTGTTTGCGTTCAGTAATGTCCTGAATCATGACATGCCGTGCATTTTTACCGTTTGAAACTACTAAAACGGTTGTTATATCTACAAAAATCAGTTCGCCGTTTTTCTTTTTATGCCGCCATACTCCGGCAGGTTTGAATTTTTCTCTTTTATCCTGTACATCAATTAAAAATGCAGGAATATCTTCCTGTGGACGTATATCTTTAAGAGACATACTCATAAATTCTTCTTTTGAATATTCGTAATGTTCGATGGCAGCCTTATTTACTTCAAGGAATGCAAGGGTATCAATATCATAAATATACATGGGTTGAGGATTATTATCAAATAAATAACGGTATTTTTCTTCGTTTATCCGTAATTTTTTATCTGCTTTATCCCTGTCGATAAAGAATCCAGCCTGAGTGGCAAAAAGCTCAACGATCTCTATGTTTTTCAGTGTAAACCCTTTTTCAAAAAGCAATGTGAAATCACCTATTATTTTATCCTTTTTTGTAATCTTCACAACATACGTTTCGCCAATGTTAAATGTTTTTTCAATTAATTTTGATAACGTCACTGGCAGTACATTTTCTGCCAAATCCCGAATGCCTTTGAATTTAGTAACGGTATTTTTGGAAATTTTCGCATGCTTTACTTCATCAAGCCTGAAGGTTTTATTGATAATTTCAAATCCAAAAATTTCATTTACTTTTAATAAATCAATACTTAATCCGGAAACTGCAAGGGTTGTATATTCAAGTTTATTCTCATTTAAAATATTAAAAGTAGTATATTTAGCACCCGATATTTCAAGAATGATTTCTGTCAATTTTTTGTAGTCAATGCCATCAACTTTTGAATCAATAAATTCTGTAGAATAATATAACAACTTGTTCAGCATTACTTTGCTTTCCTGCAATGCTTGTTCCGAACGTTTTCGATCATTAATGTCCCGCAATACCCCTTCGTGTGTGACTACTTTACCACGTTCATCGGTATTATACCACCCATGATCCTCAATCCAGACACCGGTGCCATCTTTTCTTTTTAGTTGAAATATCCCTATTTCTTCATTTTTTTCATTCAGTATTAAACTTTCACGGTCAGACGGATCAAAATATAATTGTGATTTAATATCAATGCTCATCAATTCTTTTTTACTTTCGTACCCAAGCATATTCACCATAGCCGGATTAACATCAATGAATTTTCCTTCGGGTGTGCTGGTGTAAACACCATCAGGAATTCTTAAAACAAAATCCCTGTAAAGTTTTTCACTTTCTAAAAGCGCTTTTTCGGTATTTTTACGTTCCGTAATATCAATAATTTCAGTTATGAAATGCATTGGATTTCCAGCACTGTCACGTTGTAAAAATGTACTGATATCAACCCATACAATATTTCCGTTTTTATGAATGTATCTTTTTTCCCAATGAGAAAATATTTTCTCTCCATTAAGAATCGCATTGATTTCCTTTTTAGTTGTTTCAACATCATCTTTATGGGTAAAATTTGCCCAATGCATGCGCGATAATTCATCGGTAGAATAACCAACAATCTGACAGAAAGCTTTGTTTGCAAGGATCTTTCCATCAATGGAAGTCATTGATTTTCCAATGATGGAATTCTCAAATATATTTCTGAATTTTTCTTCACTAAGCAGCAGATTGATTTCTGCTTTTTTTATTTCGGAAATATCCTGTATGGTTGTACGAATTCCGGATATTTTTCCATTTATGTCCCTGAGGATTTTATCCTGAATTAATATCGGAAATTGATATCCGTTTTTACTTATTAAAATGCTTTCAAAGGAAGATAAAGGAATATTTTGACCTTTGAGTTTATTTTTGACTTCTTGTTTTGATTCCGATTCATTGTATGCGAATTTCCAAATGTACTGGCCAACAATATCTTCTTCCGAATACCCCAACATAGCTATTTCGGTACGATTCATTCTGATAATTCGACCATTGGAATCAATTTCATGATAACCCACAGGTGCATTATCAAAAAGATCTTTAAAATCTTCCCGGTTTTCATTTATTTCAATTTCTGCTTTTTTCCGTTCAGTGATATCTTGTATGGTCGAACGAATACCGGTTATTTTTCCTTCTTTGTCACACAGAATTTTATCCTGAACTAATACCGGAAACGTAGTACCATTTTTTCTACGAAATTCTCTACCAAAAGATAGGTTAGAAATCGTATACCCGCATAGTTTATCTTCGGTTGCTTTTTTTGATTCGGCTTCATTGGCACTGATTTTCCAAACAAATTGTCCGGGGAGTTCATTTAATGTATAACCCAACATTGTCAGTTCGGTTTGATTTATTCGTTTAATCCTGCCTTCTTTATCAATTTCATGATACCCTACCGGAGCATTGTCAAACAGATCTTTAAATTCCTGCTGGCTGGCAATGAGTTTATTTTCAGCTTCCTTTTGAACGGTAATATCCCTGACAATCAATTGAACAGCTTGTTTATGTTGAAATATTATGGGCATTGATTTAACTTCCACATCCACTGTCGTTCCATCTAACCGGATAAATTTTTCTTCCGAAAGAGGCTGTATGCTAAAGTCTTTACTGACTCTTTTCATACGTTCGCCAGCAAACTTACGTGAATCAGGGTGTATAAATTCAATAACCTGCTTTCCAAGTAATTCTTCTTCTTTTGATGCACCCATCAATCTAAGGCATTCATTATTTACAAATACAATTATCCCTTCAGAATAAATACTTATGGCATCAGGCGAATTATCAATCAGTCCCCGGTATTTGATTTCACTTTCTTTCAACGCTTTTTCGTTGTTTTTTTGATCAGTGATCTCATACAATATTCCTGTCCATAATACTTCTCCGTTTGGAAAAGGTCTGGGAATTGATTCCAGGTGAATCCAGATTACTTTTTCATCAACAACAAGCCTTCCAACCCATTCAAGAGTACTTACTAGGTTGTTTGCTTTTTCATTTTTACGTATGAAATCCGCTTTATCCTCCGGATAAATAAAATCGTGGAAAATGAACGGGTTAGTTGTGAATTTCTCCCTTGTTATCCCCAGAATATCACAAAAACGATCACTGACAAACTCCATTTGGTAAGGAGGATTTTCTGAATTCTTCCATGCATTTCTCCACCATTTTTCCGGTTGATATACCCGGATACGGTATATTCCGGCAGGTTGATTGTTCACTATGTCCTGATATAATTCCCTTTCCTGTTTTAAAATGGTTTCATTTTGCTTTAATTCTGTTGTGTCAATGGTCGTTACCAGGCAAACTTCTTCATTTTTTCCAGAAATACCTGTCATTTTTAAATCAATAAGGGAATTTCCATTGGTAAAAACTGTTATTTCACAGTTCTCTTTCACTTTACTGATAAATATATTTTGTAAAAAGGTATTGAAAATTAGTTTTGAATCGTTAGTGACATACGTTTCAAACAAACTCCCTTTTAAACTTGCCCTGTCCTTTTGAAGTAAAATGGCGCCGCTTAAGTTTAATCCAATTATATTACCATTTTTTGAAAGTGTAAAATAACCCGTAGGTGAGAAATCATACAGATCAATAGCATTCTGAGTGGTTTTTTGAGCTTCTGCCATTTCCTCATTTTGCAAATTCATCTTTATTTGATTTACTTGTGTTTCATGAATCAGTTCTAATTCATTTATATCTGTAATTGATGCCATTGATATTAAAGGAAACTCGTTTACAGAATCTTCTGCTTTTTGTCGAAGGTTTTTGTTGGAATATGATTTGTCAGGTGGGTTTTTCATAAGTGACTCGGTAATGAATCTGTAATGCTAAGAATATTGTTGATTAGTTTTGTCATACTAATTTTTAAATTTACATTTCATAGAATGAATTGACAATAAAATGTAGCTTTTGCAAATATAGTATAAATTGCTTTGTAATAATATGTAAAGAGTGCTTTATTTTCCACAACCTGTTTAATAATATGATATTCCGGTTTTTTTAACTTCTCAATACAGCAATGTGTTTTGAGTCCGGTTTTATTATTCCTATATCCTATTAGTATTTAATTTTCCGGACGTACATTATTTTGATCACTACACCGTGATATTTTCAAAAAAACTGTTTGGCTTTAAATTCAACTTAACATTGAAGTAATTTCTATTTTCTAGTGATTTTCATATAGTATTATTTTTATGTTTCACTAAATTTTTAATCTCGGGGAATGATGGATGCTGATAATAATTCACGGAACGAGAAGTAGATTTATATTATTGACCATTTTTCAGTCTGAGATAACTAAAAGGTAGCTTTATTTTATTGTAATTCTTCTGATATCTAGACGAAAAAGGCTTATGAAAATTTAAATTAAAATGATTACTACTCACAAAATGTAAAAAATATGACACTTATATCTTCATAAGACTTAAAACATCTTCGTGAAATCTAAAAACATGTTATAAAACATGGTTTTCATGCAATTAATCTCTAATATGCTTGGATAATAAGCAATGATGCCTTACCTTTGCACAGTGATTTTTTCATAGTATTAGATTTAAGGTTAACAAAGATTGGTAGAATGCCGTGAGGCAAGCTACCTTTCGTCTTTTATAGAGGTTCCTCTTCATTATTAATAATATTGTGATTGGTTTCGTGTTTCATCATCCTGAATTTTTCGACATCCTGCCTGATTATAACTAATCCATCTCTTCACCCTTCGTTCTTCGTTTTTCATTCTCTGTTCAGAACAATTTTAGATGCTTCATAATTGACTGAATTCGATAGGAAATGTCTTTCCACAATACGTTGCATTTCTGTTTAACTGTCTGGTTTCGGGCACATGCAACATGCATGCATTCCTGACATAACTCATTTCGTTCAGAATAATAAAACTACAAAGACAGTATTAATTCTTTGACACATTCAGAGTTTTTTACAGATACTCATATTAATCAATCAGCCAATTCACTTAATTAACACACTTTTCTGAAGTTTCTACTTCGTTAATTCGGGAACTTCATTATTTTAAATCCCAAAGGATACAGGGTGAAGGATAATTGTAGGGAAGGTAGTTACTCGTTTGATTTTATGAATACTCCTGTTAATGACTTCATCAAAAGTGTTACTCAATGAACTAAGTGAGTGGAAAAATGTTTCATTCTAAAAAATATTACCGTTGTAACTTATTTCTCCTAATTTAAAGTTTTTTCATTTATAAAACTATAAAATTGAATGAATATGAAAAGTATAGCTCTTATTGGTGCCAGTGGATTTGTTGGATCAGCTCTTTTAAAGGAGTCACTTAAACGTGGTCATTCGGTGACTGCCATCGTTCGTTATCCTGAAAAAATAACGCTGAATGATCCAAACTTACAAATTAAACAAGGGGACGTATTGTCGGAACAATCAATTTCTGAACTTATCCGGGGGGTTGATGTGGTAATCAGTGCTTATAATCCGGGCTGGACGAATCCGGATATTTCACAGGAAACGACTTCTGCATATCATTCGATTATCAGGAATGTAAAAATTGCGCAGATTCCTCGACTGTTGATTGTAGGGGGTGCCGGAAGCTTATATGTTGCACCCGAGAAAAGGTTAATGGATACAGGTGCCATCCCCGAATCGTATTTGCCGGCAATTGAATCGTTGGCAGGTGTGCTGTATGATCTTCAAATGAATGAAAAAGAACTTGACTGGGCGTATTTTTCACCGGCAGGTAACATTGCGCCGGGTGAGCGGACTGGAAAATTCAGACTTGGTAAAGATCAACTGATCGTGGATGAAGAAGGTAAAAGTAATATTTCGGTGGAAGATTATGCTGTAGCTATGCTGGATGAGGTGGAATCACCGGTGCATCACCGGGAACGGTTTACAATAGGTTATTAAACCTTATTTAAACAATTCGTTGGAAAGGTCATTCAGAAATATACTGAACGGCCTTTTATTTTTTGAACAATTTTCATTTGCCTGAGAGACAAAAAAAAGCTACTTTTGTATTCAAATCCATTCAACTTACATATGAATATTCTACTTCTTGGATCGGGCGGACGCGAACATGCAATAGCCTGGAAAATAGCTCAAAGTCCAAAATTAACGACCTTGTTTATTGCACCCGGCAATCCGGGCACAGCCACTCATGGTATAAACCTTCCGGTTGCAGTCAATGATTTTCAAGCCATCAAAAAAGCAGTGATCGAAAATAAGATCGAACTGGTGGTAGTTGGTCCGGAAGATCCGCTTGTCAACGGGATTGTTGATTTCTTTGCCGGAGACAGCCAGTTGAGTAAAGTTCCAGTGGTAGGACCTGATAAAACAGGTGCCCAACTTGAAGGAAGCAAGGATTTTTCGAAACAATTTATGTTACGTCACTACATCCCTACAGCAGGGTATCTGAGTGTAACAACTGATAATTTTGACGAAGGCGTTGAATTTCTAAAAAGCATGCAACCGCCATATGTATTGAAAGCCGACGGGTTAGCTGCCGGAAAAGGGGTCTTGATTTTAAACGAACTTGATGAAACGATATCTGAATTAAAAGCAATGCTTGAAGGTAAATTCGGTTCGGCAAGCAATACAGTTGTCATTGAAGAATTCCTTTCCGGTATCGAATGTTCGGTATTTGTGATGACAGATGGCAGGCACTATAAAATCCTGCCGGTAGCGAAAGATTATAAGAGAATCGGTGAAGGTGATAAAGGACTTAATACCGGAGGTATGGGTGCAGTTTCGCCTGTACCGTTTGCCAACGATGAATTTATGCGGAAAGTAGAAGAGCGAATCATTCAGCCAACCATTGATGGATTAATCAGTGAAGGAATTGTATATAAGGGTTTTATTTTCCTGGGGCTGATCAAAGTGAATGATGAACCTTATACCATTGAATATAATGCCCGAATGGGAGACCCGGAAACAGAAGTTGTGATGTTGCGTATAAAAAGCGATTTTGTTGATTTGCTCGAAGGCGTTGCACAAGGAAACCTGAATGAAAAAACGATTGAAATTGATGAGCGTACTGCTGTAACCGTTATGTTGGTCTCCGGCGGTTATCCCGAAGAATATGACAAAGGAAAAGTAATCACAGGGTTGGAATCTGTTAATGGAAGCATTGTTTTTCATGCCGGTACCTCCTTAAAAGACGGACAGTTGGTAACAAATGGCGGACGGGTTATTGCTGTCAGTTCGTATGGCGATACAAAAGCAGAAGCACTGGCAGTTTCGTTTGCAAATGCCCAAAAGATTAACTATGAAGGTAAATATTTTCGTAGTGATATCGGGTTTGATCTTTAAAATACAAATGACTACAGGGAAATCTTCATATTAAAATGAGTCCTGGAGATTCAAATGTTGATAACCAGCTCTATTCCATTTAAAAGTTGCTTATTATTCATTGAAATAGAAACACGATAATTTTTAAGCAGAATATAAAGAGATTAAACAATGCAGGAAGCATATCAAAACAACCTGCACATAAATATTTAGGAATAAAAGAATAAATAGACATACACGTATTCGAATCAGGTTATGATGCTTTAAATAACTACTTTTCAAATCAAAAATATTTAAATATGTAAGGCTGAAAAAAAGATCCTTGAATCATCAGCAAATCGAAATTCGTGTAATTCGTAATAATTGGTGTAATTTGTATTTACAATGGCAAAAATATTAGTAGTTGATGACGAACGGAGCATACGCAGTACGCTGAAAGATATTCTGGAGTTTGAAAAGCATGTGGTAATAGTAGCTGAGAATGGAAAGTCAGGACTGGAAGCCGCACAAAACAACGTATTTGATTTGATTTTTTCGGATATTAAAATGCCCGAAATGGATGGAATTGAATTGCTGGATCAGTTGAATGAAAAAGAAATTGATGTTCCTGTAATTATGATATCAGGTCATGGAAATATCGAAACGGCCGTAGAATGTATCAAAAAAGGGGCATTTGATTTCATAGAAAAACCCATTGACCTGAACCGCTTGCTCGTTACAGTAAGGAATGCACTTGAACGGAATAACCTGGTTGTCGAATCAAAAACACTCAAAAAGAAAGTTGCCAAAAAGCATCAAATGGTGGGTGCTTCACCAGCCATTCAAAAAGTGAGGATGATGATTGAAAGAGTTGCCCCAACCGACGCCCGTGTATTGATTACAGGTGATAACGGTACAGGAAAAGAAGTGGTGGCCAGGTTGCTTTATGAACAAAGCCACCGCTCGGACGCACCCTATGTGGAAGTAAACTGTGCTGCAATACCCTCTGAATTGATTGAAAGCGAATTGTTCGGTCATGAAAAAGGGGCATTTACATCAGCCATTAAACAACGGATTGGAAAATTTGAACAAGCAGATGGTGGTACCATATTCCTGGACGAAATAGGTGATATGAGTCTTTCGGCACAAACCAAAGTGCTCCGTGTGTTGCAGGAAAACGAACTGACACGTGTTGGAAGTGACAAAAGCATTAAAGTCAATGTGCGTGTGTTAGCAGCAACCAATAAAAACCTGAAAAAAGAAATTGAGAATGGCAATTTCCGTGAAGATTTATTTCACCGGCTGAATGTTATCCCCATCCATGTACCAAGCCTGGAGGAACGGACCGAAGATATTCCCCTGTTAGTGACTCATTTTTGTGAAATGATTTGCAGCGAGCAGGGAATCCAGCCAAAGAATTTTGAAGAATCAGCGATAGAAGCTCTCAAAACACGTTCGTGGACCGGGAATATCCGGGAATTGCGAAATATGGTTGAGCGGCTGATTATCCTGGGTGGTTCAACCGTTACCAGTGATGATATTGAAATGTTCGGATAGAAGAACCCAAAAAGAAAGAACCTCTAACCCCTAAAGGGGAATTAAGGTCGGATTGTAAGATTAAGCTTTGTTATAAAAATAAATGAAAAAAGATCTACTGTTGAAAGTGAATACTTCAAACATTAGATCTTTTGTTATTTTTACCCCCCTTTAGGGGTTAGGTGTTCTTCTTCTTATACATTAAATCTGAAATGCATGATATCTCCATCCTGCACGACATATTCTTTTCCTTCCACATTCATTTTGCCGGCTTCCTTACAGGCAGCTTCCGAACCTAAGGTGATGAAATCCATAAATTTAATGACTTCCGCACGGATAAATCCTTTTTCGAAATCGGTATGAATGACACCAGCACATTGAGGTGCTTTCCAGCCTTTTTCAAATGTCCAGGCACGTACTTCCTGAACACCTGCGGTAAAATAAGTCTGTAGATCCAGTAAATGATAGGCTGCACGTATTAACCTTGAAACACCCGATTCTTCCAATCCCACTTCTTCGAGGAACATTTGACGTTCGTCGTATGTTTCCAGTTCGGCAATGTCGGCTTCGGTGGCTGCTGCCACTACCAATATTTCGGCATGCTCATCGGTAATTGATTTCCTTACAGCATCTACATAGGCATTCCCGTTTTTGGCAGAAGCTTCATCCACATTGCAAATATACATCACCGGTTTATCGGTCAGTAAATATAAATCCTTTACCAGCTTTTTATCCAATACGTCCAATACTACTGTACGGGCTGATTTTCCTTGTTGTAAGGCTGAACGGTATTGCAGTAATATATCATAGATTGTTTTAGCCTGTTTGTCACCACCGGTTTGTGCCTGTTTTTGCACTTTCGTTATCCTGCCTTCAACTGTTTCCAGGTCTTTTAATTGCAACTCGGTGTCAATAATTTCTTTGTCGCGTACCGGATTAATGCTGCCATCCACGTGAGTGATATTTTCGTCATCAAAACACCGTAGTACATGTAAAATGGCATCCGTTTCGCGGATATTGGCTAAAAACTTATTCCCAAGACCCTCACCTTTACTGGCACCTTTTACTAATCCGGCGATATCGACAATTTCCACCGTTGTTGGTACAATCCGTTGAGGATGTACCAGTTCGGCTAATTGGGTCATCCGGTCATCCGGTACCGTAATAACACCTACGTTGGGTTCGATCGTACAAAAAGGAAAGTTTGCTGCCTGAGCTTTAGCGTTTGATAAACAGTTGAATAAAGTAGATTTACCTACATTGGGTAAACCAACGATACCACATTGAAGAGCCATGATGTTAGAGTTTGAAGAGTTTGATTTTTAAAGAGTTTGGTTTTTGAAAAGTTTGATGTTTGAAAAGTTTGATGTTTGAAAAGTTTGATGTTTGAAAAGTTTACATGAATAAGATGTTCAACATTTTCGGAGTGCAAAGGTACAAAAAAAAATGGAGGGAAGTAGTAGTGGAATAATAAGCAGATTTGTAAAGGTCAAGCAAAAAAGAAATTGGCAATATAAACATAGAGGTAGTTTCATATAAAATGAAACTACCTTTTAAAAATATCAACTTAGCTTTATTCTTTTGAAAAATATTCGAGAACCATACTGAATTTTAAGATCATAATTTTATTGTAAAGTACTTCGTCGATACTTTCGGATAAATCCAAATCCTCAAGTACATCATTTAGTGCTTCCAGTTTAGTGGCATTTAAATCATATTCGATTAAATTAATAAGTGTCAGGACGTAAATCGTAAATTCAATCTCATGTAAGGATGTGCGATTTCCAAAAAGAATTTCTAAACTGAGAATTGTTTCTTTAAATTCTTGTGGGACTATTGATCCGATATTCTTAAAAAGTAATAATTGCAAATTGAAAAGAGGATACTTGGGGAAAGTAGCATAATTGTCAGATGCTATTTCTCTGTTTTTTTTCATATTACCATCTTTCTGGATAATCAGTAACTCCAATAGGCGAACTGCCGGAATGTCCCCAACTATCTTTTTGAGTGCTTTGACTTTTTTAATTGCTTGCTTAGTGTTTTCATTCAACAGGTTATAGGAATCAATAAAAAGATCGGTTATTTCAGAAGTAACAGTAAGTTTTCCCGGTAGAACTCCCCATAGTTCATACGGAATCTCTTCAATTGGTAAAATGCTAACATCCAGATTATCTTTATATATATCATATAATTCGTCGATCAAATCAAAATCCACCATATCTTTAAATGCAGAAATAGTCAGGTCACTCAATTTTTCACGATCAGTTTTGGTCTCAATTTCCAATGATTTTAATAATTGAAAAAACAGCACTTTCTTTTCCTGATAAGTAAACTCGCTAAATTCATCCTTCACAATTTCATAATTTTCATCGTCGTATTTATCTCCGTTTTCATTTGCTTGACCATCAAGTGCAAAATCATAATTTCCTTTCCCAACTGCACGCTCCAATTGTGCGATAACTCTTTTTGCCATTTGTTCACTGTCAAATTGACCTTGAATATAAAAGGGTTTCCCTTTATGTCCACACTCAATATCTATCAATTCCACATCATCGGTATCTTCTTCCAGAATAAAACGTGTCAATGAAGTAAAGTCCTTGTGAGGGTTTAAACCTAATTCAGAGGCATAATCCAGGCCAGCATAAACAATGTTATGTGCCATCTCGTAAGGAATTTTTTTTATAGTGAGGTGTATCATCTTCTGAATTTGTATTTCGTATTCAGCAGGTGAATAATTGAAAAAGTAGGTGGTGTTTTTCACACCAAGGCAATATAAATCCACCAGAAAAAATCCTGCAGTAATATTCCCATTCGCATGAACACGGGAAACAACAACTGAAACCATTTTTGATTTTTCCCAATCGCCATTTACCAGGCATTCATATACCGGAAGGTTGCGTGCTTTCTGACGAATATAATTTTCAGGACTTAATTGCGGAGCTTGTTTTGATTTATTTTTCTTTGCCATAAAACTTGTATTATCATTTTAATTCGGATAGTATTTAGTTGATGTAATTTTTTTTTAATACATTTCTTAATTCTTTATTTTATATTTTGAGCATAAAATCACGTATAAATGATGTTTTGACATAATATAGTTTTACTTTCTGGAAGTAACAGCTGGTAATATTTCGGGTAAATTTCAAGATTCCCGAATAATTTATCAATGAGTCAAATCCCAAGTTGAATTGAGTTGATATATCTTTCGACCGACCTTAGAACTAAAGATCCGAAACCTTTCAAACCTTTCAAACATCAAACTTTATAAACTTTTTAAACCTTTCAAACTCTTCAAACGTCCATCTCCTTCCATAATTCTTCAATCACTTTCGGAAAATGTTCATATTCGAGTTTATGTACTTTCTCAGCGATCATATCCGGTGAGTCAGAGGGTAATACCTGGCAGGTAGCCTGAAAAATAATGTTACCTTCGTCGTAATTGCTGTTAACATAATGAATGGTGATACCCGATTCTGTTTCGGCAGCTTCAGCCACAGCTTCATGAACCCGCATGCCATACATTCCTTTTCCACCATGCTTTGGGAGCAGGGCCGGATGAATGTTGATAATCTTATTAGTGTATGCAAGTATTAAAGTTTGTGGAATTTTAAGCAGAAAGCCAGCCAAAACTATGCAATCAACGTTATATTCTTTTAGGAATGACAGTATTTTTTCCCCATCCGAAAAATCGTCACGTGAAAAAGTAAAAGAAGGTATGTGAAGTTTCTTTGCCCGGGCATGAATAAATGCATCTGATTTATTTGATAGTATCACAGGAAACACAAATCCGGGGTTCTGAGAAAAATAATGAACTATGTTTTCGGCATTTGAACCGGAGCCAGAGGCGAAGAGAGCAATTCTTATTGGCATATGTTTGGGCTTATTGTTGCACAGTTGCGTGCTATTTGTGCAAAATTATACTTTTTTTTCGTCAAACCTAAGGTTATGTCGAGAAAATTTCTTTCCTTTGCACCGCAAAATTATAAAACAATTTCTATTTATAAACTTAAAAACAAAAATTATGTCAGAAGTAGAAGCTAAAGTAAAAGCAATTATCGTAGATAAATTAGGTGTTGAAGAAGCAGATGTAACTCCAACAGCAAGTTTCACAAACGACCTTGGTGCTGATTCATTGGATACTGTAGAATTGATTATGGAATTCGAAAAAGAATTTGGTATTTCTATTCCAGATGAACAAGCAGAAAAAATAGCTACTGTAGGTGACGCAATCGCTCACATCGAAGCTTTACAAAAATAAACTTACTCCCGAATTAATTATGGAATTGAAAAGAGTTGTAGTAACAGGTTTAGGTGCAATTACTCCTGTAGGATCATCCATCCCCGAAATGTGGGATAATGTTCTGAATGGTGTAAGCGGAGCGGGACCTATTACGCATTTCGATGCTTCTAAATTTAAAACACAATTTGCCTGTGAGGTGAAAGATTTCGATCCGTTGAAGTATTTCGACCGGAAAGAAGCCCGCAAATTGGACAGGTACGCTCAATATGCCATTGCTTCTGCCAAGGAAGCATTGGAAAACAGCGGAGTGGATTTAGAAAAAATAGATAAAGATGAAGTAGGTGTTATTTTTGCTGCCGGTATTGGTGGTATCCAGACTTTCGAACAGGAAATAGGATATTATTATGCTAATCTGGAGCAAGGACCGAAATTCAATCCTTTCTTTATCCCTAAAATGATATCGGATATTGCCGCAGGACAGATATCCATCATGTATGGTTTCCGTGGACCTAATTATTCTACTGCTTCGGCTTGTGCTTCTTCAACGAATGCCATTATCGATGCATTTAATAATATCCGCTTAGGAAAAGCAAATATGATTTTGGCAGGTGGTGCCGAAGCTGCCATTACACCGGGTGGTGTAGGTGGTTTTAATGCACTCACTGCTTTGTCGACCCGCAATGATGATCCATCCGGTGCGTCCCGTCCTTTCAGTAAGAGCCGTGATGGTTTTGTGATGGGTGAAGGTGCAGGATGCCTTATCCTGGAAGAACTGGAACATGCCATTGCGCGTGGTGCCAATATTCTTTGTGAAGTTGTCGGAGGCGGCATGTCAGCAGATGCTTATCACCTGACAGCTACTCATCCCGAAGGTATTGGTGCTATTCTGGTTATGAAACGTGCATTGAAAGATGCCGGATTGAATCCCGAAGACATCGATTATATTAATGTTCACGGTACATCTACCCCGGTAGGTGACATTTCTGAATCCAAAGCCATTAAAGAAGTGTTTGGAAAGGAAGCGTACAAACTTAATATCAGTTCAACCAAATCGATGACAGGACACATGTTAGGTGCTGCCGGAGCGGTTGAAGCTATTATCTCCGTACTCTCCATTGTAAATGATATCGTTCCTCCAACCATTAATTTTACCCCGGGAGATGAAGATCCTGACATTGATTACAACCTTAATTTTACCTTTAACAAGGCACAAAAAAGAACTGTTAATGCTGCACTTTCCAATACCTTTGGTTTTGGAGGACATAACGCAAGTGTTATCATGAAAAAATATTCAAAGTAAGTTTGTGATTAAAAATATCCTACGTAAAATAAGGCTCCTTTCGAATGCTCGAAAAGAGCCTTATTTTTTATTCTCAAAAGTGCTGGGATTTTATCCCGATAAAATTGATTACTATCAACTGGCTGTGCGCCATAAATCAGTATCCATCCTTACTGACGATGGCCATAATTTAAGTAACGAACGCCTGGAATTTTTGGGCGATGCAGTGCTTAATTCGGTTGTAACCGATATCCTCTACCACCGTTATGAAAATCAACGGGAAGGTTTCCTGACTAACACCCGTTCGAAAATTGTCAAGCGCGATTCGTTGAATATACTGGCTGTGGAAATTGGCCTGGATAAACTGGTTAAAGTGACTAAATACGTCAATACTCACACCAATAATAATATCTACGGGAATGCCCTTGAAGCACTGATGGGAGCCATTTACCTGGATTACGGATACAGGAAGTGTAAGAAATTTGTGGAACAACGGTTAATTCGCACCTTTATCGATTTAGACAGGGTGGCTGAAAATGAAGTGAATTTTAAGTCTAAACTGATTGAATGGTGTCAAAAAAACCGGCTTGAACCACAGTTTATCCTGATGGAAGAATTGCTCAGCAAGGAGAATAAACATGTATTTCAAACCCGGCTGATTATTAACGACAAAATTATTTGCGAAGCATCGGGTGCCAGTAAAAAGGAATCACAACAACTGGTTTCTAAAATTGCCTGTGAACAGATACGGGACAATCCCGGTTTTTTGACAGAACTCTTATTGCAACCAGCCGATACCGATATTCACCCCGATAACCAGTTGCCCGAAGAGACTGTATAACAGGCTAAGTATAAAACAATAGATTGAACCCGATGGCACATAAACTACAATATTGTGCAATCGGGTTGTTTTATTTTTTATCTTTGTCCGGAGATTATTTATTCACTCAATAAAAAGAAACAGCATGGAAAATCTACATTTCTCTCAATTGATAGTTGCTCAGGCAAAGAAATATGGTGATAAGGCGGCTATGTTCCATCGGGAAGAACTAAGTGATGCATGGAGTAAAATATCATGGACTGCCTATGCCAGCCAGGTTTTATCCATTGCAAAAGCATTTGTTGAACTGGGAGTTGTTGAACATCAACGAGTAGCACAGTTTTCTCAAAACAAAGCTGAAAACCTGATTATTGATTTTGCACTGTATGCCAATCGTGCCATCCTGGTCCCCTTGTATGCCACTTCATCCGCACAGCAGGTAGAGTTTATTGTGAATGATGCTGAAATTGAGATCATATTTGTGGGCGACCAGCAACAATACAATGTGGCAAAAGATGTTCGTGAAAATTCAAAATTTCTGAAAGAGATTATTGTTTTCGATAAAAAGGTTGTTTTTAGCGATTCTGCACATACCATGTATTATGCCGATTTTCTGTTGCTGGGTGAGAAATCATCCAAACATTTTGAAGTGGAACACCGTCAAAACGAAGCGACCGAAACTGACCTGGCATGCATTTTATATACTTCGGGTACCACCGGAAATCCTAAAGGAGTTATGATGCCACATTCCTGTTTCAATGAAGCCATGAGGATTCATTCCTTTCGGATATCCTCGGTGACCGATAAAGATACCTCAATTGCTTTCCTACCATTATCACATGTTTTTGAACGAACCTGGTGCTATTACTGCATATTCAGGGGAGCTACCATTTATATAAACCAACGTCCGACCGAAATTCAACAAACCATGAAGGATGTACGTCCAACCCTGATGTGTGCAGTTCCCCGCTTTTGGGAAAAAGTGTATGCAGGTGTTCAGGAAAACTTATCCAAATTCTCACCATTTATGCTGGGTGTAGTTACCTGGGCATTGACAGTGGGTAGGAAATACAATGTTGATTATTTACGGGTTGGAAAAAAACCTTACCTTTTTTTGCAGCTACGTTACCTGATAGCCGACAAACTTATTTTCTCGAAAGTAAAACATACCCTGGGAATTGAAAATGCAAATCTGTTACCTGCCGCAGGTGCCCGTCTGTCAGATGAAATCACCTTGTTTTTCAAAAGCATAGGCGTTCCTATCGTCTACGGGTATGGGCTCACAGAGAGTACCGCTACGGTCAGTTGTTTTGAATCCACGGGATATGAAATCGGTACCGTGGGAACGATAATGCCGGATGTGGAAGTAAAAACAGGAGAAGACAATGAAATTTTACTGAAAGGGAAAACAATTTTCCCGGGCTATTACAATAATCCGGAAGCTAATGCTGCGGCTTTTACCAATGATGGTTGGTTCAAAACCGGAGATGCCGGAATTCTTAAAGGGAATCATCTGATTATGACCGAACGGATCAAGGATATGTTTAAAACTTCAAACGGTAAATATATCGCCCCGCAGGAAATTGAAACCAGGCTCTGTCTGGATAAATACATTGAGCAGGTAGCTGTCATAGGAGATGAACGCAATTTTGTGACTGCCATTATTGCTCCTTCACTACCTATACTCGAGGAATATGCCCTGAAAAATAAAATAGCCTTCACTTCGATCGATGAACTGTTGAAATCGACAGAAATAATTGATTTTATGCAGCAAAGAATTCTCGATCAACAAAAAGGAATGGCCAACTATGAATTGATTAAACGATTTATCCTGATTAAAAAAAGCTTTGCCATTGAAAGTGGGGAATTAACCAATACATTAAAAATCAGGCGTTCAGTTATTATGCAAAAATATAAAATGCAAATTGAAGAAATGTACTCTAAAAAAGATTAAATCAGGCTAAATTGTAAATTTTATTATTATTTACCTGTTTAATAACATAATATTTGTACTTTTGCCCCGATAAGTTTACAAAACTCAACTTTACAAACCAAACTATTATGTTATCAGAAAAAATTGGAATAAATGCCGGTTTAATATGGGCGGCACTTGAAGACGGTGAATTAAATGTAAAAACCGTCAAGAAAACTACGAAGCTTGCTGAAAAGGACCTGAATTTAGCCCTTGGTTGGTTAGCCCGCGAAGGAAAAGTAAAATTCAATGAAATAGATGGCGAACTAATCATAAGTTTGTAACAGATCAGCGTCACAACGTGCCGGTTATCAACACATCAGAGTACCCGGTGGAATATAGAATAAAAAAGGCTGTCCCTTCAGGTGACAGCCTTTTTTAAATTATTAAAAGTTTTTTCATCAATCCTTATATTCCAGAACCTGTCAGAGTAATCACTTTCGCCGGAATTAATCCACCCCCCGAAACTGTCAGGGTTGCCGAATGATTTCCAATAGAAGCAGGTGTATATGTTATGGTAATGTTGAATCCGCCAGTTGCGTTTGCAGCATCTCTGATAATTGTAGTTGCCGGGACAGCAAACATAGCTGCATCCGTGCCACTCACTGCCAGAGTGAGGTTATCAGTCAGGTCGGTTGTTTGAATATTGATGGTTTTTGTATTGCCCGAATTTAATTTTGTAGGTGAAAATGACAGGCTGTTGTCAATCTTTCCTACAAAAATAACCGGCGAATTTGGTCCAATCGTTGACGTGCCACTTACATTAAAGTTAGCTGATGTTAATCCAGGGTTTGTAAGTACAAGCTGATCAGTTAATGTACCTGTTACAAACGGATTAAAACGAACCTGAACAGTTGCATTGATAGTTCCTGCTACAGGAACAAGACTCAGGTTCTTACTCCAGGAAGCATCGGTTGATAGTTTGATATCAAAATTAGTGCTGTTTAGAAAATCCAGGTTCAGGTTACCGGTTATATTTCTGGCTGTAACATCAATACTTTGTGCCACTGACTGTGCTCCCAGAGTAGTTGTATAGCCCGTAAAGCTTCCGGTAGTTAACAGAGTGGGAGACATGAAACTGAATGATACATTCGTTGCCGTTTTGGTGATATTGGTTAAGGTACGGTTGATGTCGGTTCCTGTCCAGAGAGTTGGCGTAAACGATCCTGTAGTAAAGGCGGTTGTGGGAGGTGTTGTACCCACACCTGTTGGTGGCACCAGGTATACCCGCATATGGCTGGCTAAAGTCTGCGAAGTTCCGGTATACACATTCGGAGAATTATTGTCCCACGCAGCCTGGTCATAATCAATATGCCAGATGCACATTCCCTCAGCCGGCAAATAAGTATCCCATCCTGTCTTTTGACGGTATTCCAGCATAAAGAACTCAGGTGGTGCAGGGCTGGTTCCACTCAGGTTATGAGTGGTTGCCGAAAGCAGGAATGCCTGGTTGGTGGTGCTTGCCGGTGGAGTCTTTCCCTGGTAAATCGGGTCTAATGTCAGATTCGCCGGCATGCTTTCCTGCTGCGGTACCAGGTATCCAAGGAAGAACCGGTCATAAACGGAATACGTAGGAGGTGTCCTGCCCTGGTTATTATAGTTGCCGGCATCCATAATATCCCAGGAATTTAAAGTGTTCAGATTTGTCCCTGCCGTATCATAATAATCGGGGAGTCCAAGCACATGCCCGAATTCATGACAGAATGTACCTACTCCGCACATATTTGAACCCGATGCACCCTTTAATTCCGAAGTACACGCATAGTCGAACACTCTTTTTCCGTTAAAAGTTACTGATGCGACTGTTCCTGTATAATTGGAGCCCGAAGGAAACAATGACGCGGGATAAACGGCCCACCGGTGGGGCCAGATGGTATTGGCAGGTCCATGTTCTGCTTCATTATACCCGGCATAATAAATAAACACATTATCCACCACCCCATCATTGTCGGTGTCGTATTGGGCAAAATCAACTCCCTTATTGAAAGCCTGAGTACAGGCATCAACCACCATTTGAATGTCATTTGTGTCGTTTCCACTGGCATCGTTCTTACCGTAAAAGTCGAGAGGGTGTGGCAATGTATAAGGTCCCACCACATCAAAGGTGGGTGAGAACTTACCATAGGTACTTGCCATAAAATAATCCCTGGCCGATCCGGTTCCTCCGTTAGTGCTGTAACTATCCTGGTTAAGTAAGTTGGTAAAGGCAACCTGCGGGGTTGATGTAACAAAGCTGTTGTCTGAAAAATTAACCAGTATCACCAGTGATCGGGGTGAACCGGTTGATGGGAATGCTTTTTGAGGCAAGGATGGTGTTTTAAAAGCATTGCTTTTAAGTGGTCTGCTTTGTGTTTCTTGTAGGATGTCAGCCTTTTTTACCGATTTCAGAAATTGTAATTCTGTTACCGAACGTTTCTGTAAATTATGTGCCTGCACATCACTCTCTATAACTTCACCTGCTGCATTGAGGGTGGCATAGGTCAGGAATCCTTTTGCATTTGCTTTCAATAAATACCCATCGTCAGAAGTCCGAAAATGGTGAAATTCATTTCCATGTAAAACTACGGTAACCAGGGTCCCATCGGGTTGTGTAATGGTCACCGGGAAGGGGTATGCTTTTACAGCGAAAAGGTTAACAATAGCAAGTTGACTTAAAATGGCAATAAGTAATAACGGGATACATCTTTTTAACATGTCATAGTTGATTAAAATGGTAAAGGTAAACTTATAACCCACCAACTGCAGTAATAGTTTTTGATTTGGATTTTTTCTTTGAATTTTTTTCTTATTTAGTTAATATGCATGACATTTTTTCAGTTGATACACTCACCATGATAGCTGTGGAAGGGATATTTTAGTTTGTTGATTAGTAGAATTATTGGATATCCCTGATTAAATATCTTCTTCTTATACGAAAAATAAATTCTGTCTATGTGTCATTAATGCATTGATATATAACGTCATAATGTCATTTTTAGTGAATGGTATTTTATTTGTAGCAAGTGGATACAACCTATTAAAACAAAAGTCTAATTATTAAAAATGGAGGATTTAACTATGTCACTCGTAAGATTTTCAAATCATGTACCTTCGGTGTTTGACCGTTTTTTTGAAGGCGATTTATTCGATTGGTCAAACCGTAATTTTTCATTGACAAATACTACCCTGCCTTCGGTAAATATCAGGGAAAATGCCGGGGAATTTAAGGTAGAAGTAGCAGCACCGGGATTTGACAGAGGGGATTTCAAACTCGAATTGAATCATGATGTACTGACTATTTCGTCAGAAAAGCAAGTCGAAAACGAAACAAAGGAAGATGAACATTACAGTAAACGCGAATTCAGTTACCAGGCGTTCACCCGGTCATTTACCTTGCCCGACAGTGCTGATGCCGAACGAATCGATGCTACGTACGACAAAGGAATATTGCACGTAAGCATACCCAAAAAGGAAGATTCAAAAACAAAACCATCCCGCATGATTGAAATTAAATAAACAATACATGCTCAATGGATGTTACAGAGGAAGCACATTTCTGCTTCCTCTTTTTCATTACAAACCTCAATGAGTCCGTTCGTCTTATAAATGACCAGAGACCAGATAAAATATTTAGTAAATATTAAACGTGAATGTTTTACCATATAGCCACAAAGTCACAAAGTCACTATCCGTCAGCTGACGGATCTAAAATGATATGAAACAAATAGCAATATAGGAAAAAAATATATTGCCACAAAGTCACTAAGACTCTAAGGTTCACAAAGATTAAAATGCTGAACTTCTTTACTTTGTGCATCTTTGTGTCTTCGTGACTTCGTGATTTCGTGGCAAGGAGGAATTAGTTTCATGAGAGTTTACTTATTAATATTAGATTTTGTTTAAAAATCATTAAGCAGTTACTAATGTGCTGATCCATCACGTGGAAACTCTTTCTAATTCTATAAACTAAGAAAAGTTTGAATTAAGGGTTTACCCGAAAGCTTTGACCAAATGTTTATTTAAGATTATTTTGTGAATCGAAAAAGAATGTTTTCCTTTGTATTATAAAATTAATTTAATTTACAACCATCAAACCACCCTTTTATGAAACAGTTTCTAAAATTCACCCTGGCCACCATTGTCGGAATTATTATTTCTTCCATCCTGCTGGTACTGATTTCTTTTGCGGTTATAGGAGCTATTGCCGGTGCCAGTGAATCGGCTACGATGCTGAAACCTAATTCTGTGTACGAATTGACACTCGAAGGGAACTTAATCGACCGTTCACAGGACGATCCTTTCAAAGGTGCTTTCTCTCAGGCACTGGGAAAAGCTTCCGAGAACTCAATAGGTCTTGATGATGTATTATCCAATATTGATAAAGCCAAAAAAGATGAGAATATAGTTGGAATTTACCTCAAAGGTGGATCACTGTCCGGAGGGATTGCCTCCATAAAAGAAATCCGCAACGCCCTGATTGACTTTAAAAAATCGGGTAAGTTTGTGGTGGCCTATGCCGATAATTATTCACAACGAATGTATTACCTGGCATCAGTGGCTGATAAAATATTGCTGAATCCACAGGGAATGCTCGAATTGAAAGGGCTCTCAGCACAAACTATGTTCTTTAAAAAGACACTGGATAAACTGGGCATCGAAATGCAAATTGTAAAGGTAGGTACCTTTAAATCGGCTGTCGAACCGTTGGTCAATACAAAAATGAGTGATGCCAACCGCCTGCAGGTAACAGTCTTTATGACTTCTATCTGGAATACTATCCTCAAAGAAGTATCTGTATCCCGCAAGATCCCATTCGAGAAACTCAATGTATACGCCGATGAAATGCTGATGTTCCAGCCTACCGAAAAGGCAAAACAATATGCATTGGTCGATTCACTTGTGTATATCGATCAGGTGGACAGCATTTTGAAAAAAAGTGCCAAAACCCTGAAAAAAGGGGATAACCTGGTGTTTGTAAAACATTCGGCAATGACCAAAGTGGCTTCTACGGAAAAATATGACAAAAACAAAGTGGCCGTTATTTATGCCATTGGCGAAATTACCGATATGGAAGGCGAAGGCATAGTGGCGAAAGATATGGTGAAAACTATCAATGATGTGGCTAAGGACGAACAGGTAAAAGCCGTGGTATTCCGTATCAGCTCTCCGGGTGGAAGTGCATTTGCCTCCGAACAGATCTGCCATGCCATCACCATGCTGAAAGCCAAAAAGCCGGTGATTGTTTCCATGGGCGATTATGCTGCTTCAGGTGGATACTATATTGCCGCCATGGCTGATAAGATCGTGGCGCAACCCAATACCATTACCGGTTCTATCGGAATCTTCGGAGTGATCCCCAATGTAAGTGGTTTAAACGAAAAGCTGGGTATTACATGGGATGGAATTAAAACCAATAAAATGAGTGATGCCATTACCGTCAACCGCGCTTTTACTCCCGAAGAACGTAGCCTGATGCAAAACTACGTCAACCGCGGGTATGAATTGTTTGTCAAACGATGCGCTGATGGACGTAAAATGAAGACCGATCAGATCAAAGCCATTGCCGAAGGCCGTGTATGGACCGGCGAAGATGCACTTAAAATCGGACTGGTTGATAAGATCGGCGGATTAAACGATGCCTTGAAACTGGCTGTTGCCAAAGCAAAACTGACCACCTACAACATTAGCGAATATCCCGAAAAAGAAGACTTTGCTACCAAATTTATGAAGAACTTCAGCAAAGACATTGAAACCCGTTTCTTAAAAGCACAATTGGGTGATCAATACCATGCATTCCAACAAATTAAAAACCTGGATAAAATCAATGGCATCCAGGCCCGTATGTCGTACGACCTGATCATTCAGTAAATATTAAATTCCGTTTTTAAAGGCTTACAAGAGAGGCTGAACTTATCGTTCAGCCTCTCTTTTTGCTGTAACTTTAAATCAGATCACTCCGGTTAACGTCACTCAAGATATTAGTTAACAACTTGCTTTATAAATGTTTGCTCCGCATTTCGTTCATATTTCGTCCACATCCTGTCTATAGGAAAACAAAATATAAATAAATTATATTCTGTATGTAACCAATAAATAATCAATATCTTTTTAAATACAGGTTATATACAGATTATATATTGGTTATATATTGATTATATACTGATTATTAATGGATAGGATGTGGACGAATTGTGGACGAAACACGAACGAAATGCGGAACTTTAGCGGGTAATTATAGGGAGTCTTCCATAAATTGATTGGGAACAAATATTAAAGGCTTTAGAACCAAAAAGATGATTCAGTTTACTAAACAAAATATTTTTAACCCAGGTATATTTATCCCGAAATAGGGTTCATCAGAAAATATTATTCGCGGCAAAAATCCGGGTTTAACTTTTCATGAACAGTATAATGTATAGTTGGCATATACCGGTAACTAATTCGTCACACCCTTGACGGCCTGTAATGCATTGACAATAATCAAACTGAAAATAGTATACGTGACATAGCCTTGTGTCTTAAAAGCTATTTTTTCTGCATAATCAGGATGCTGCCAGACGTACAGCTGTGATTTATTCATTCATGCCAAGTAGCAAAGTGAGTGATGTCAACCCATAAGAATGGCTAAAAAATGAACTGAATCGAATACAAGACCACAGTATTCAAAAAATGGACGAATTACTCCCGCATAGTGGAAACTGAACCATTCTAAATTAAAGCTAAATTTAAAAAGCCCATAAAAACAGAACCTGATTCTATTTTTATGGGCTTTTTTGATCATACAAGATGTACTTCGCCGAAGGCTTACGGAGCAGATACAAATGTAAAAAGCAACTTACTGGAGTCTTTTCATTATTTGGTTCTGAAAAAGA
>Ga0302215_10000129_pt1 | contig 56808 bp, 38 predicted proteins | sample II_Fen_N3_1_FD_194580 | JGI IMG/M metagenome (GOLD analysis project Ga0302215, IMG submission 194580) | Peat permafrost microbial communities from Stordalen Mire near Abisko, Sweden - II_Fen_N3_1 | ecosystem: Environmental > Terrestrial > Soil > Wetlands > Permafrost | place: Sweden: Abisko... | reverse complement strand
CAAATAACTCAATCAACTCAATTAAGTTGAATGTGTCTATTTTCAGTTCCTCCAATAAATAATACTCTCCCGGCTCCTAACGGATTATAATTCCACTCATCCTTTTGACGGATGAATAAATAGTCATATTTAATAACAGATGTTGAAATTAGTTTTATTAAATTTACAGACTGTTAGAAGTTTGGTGAATCAGAATGAATTGAAACAGGGTATGGTTTTATAGTCGCATGTAAACTAAGTGATTACGCTAAATTGAAATATATTTACTGTTTTAAGTTCCTTCAAGGAAAAAAGAAAAATATTCTAGTCACGTCCGGTTATTGAATAGAAGATTTTATTAAATAATAAAAAATATAAAAAAACAATTTCTGATAATGAAAAAAAAAGAGGCAGATGCTGCTTTACTTCGTAAAAAGGCAGAAGATCAATTGACGATAAATCCAAAAGAAAAGGGTGAAAATCAATCTGAAATTGATGCTTTGAAACTTAATCATGAATTAAAGGTATATCAAATTGAATTGCAAATGCAAAACGATGAACTGGCTAATCAAAATGTAGAGAAGGATAAACGTGCTGCTGAATTAGTGATAGCCAATACAGAATTGTTGTTTCAAAATAATGAAAAGGATAAACGGGCGGAAGAATTAGTGATTGCAAACGCTGAACTTTTGTTTCAGAATGAAGAGAAGGAAAAACGTGCTGCTGAATTAGTGATTGCCAACAAGGAACTTTTGTATCAGAATGAAGAGAAGGAAAAACGTGCTGCTGAATTAGTAATTGCCAATAAAGAACTTTTGTTTCAGAATGAGGAAAAGGAAAAACGTGCTGCTGAATTAGTGATTGCCAATAAAGAACTTTTGTTTCAGAATGAAGAGAAGGAAAAACGTGCTGCTGAATTAGTAATTGCCAATAAAGAACTTTTGTTTCAGAATGAGGAAAAGGAAAAACGTGCTGCAGAATTGGTGATTGCCAATAAAGAACTTTTGTTTCAGAATGAAGAGAAGGAAAAACGTGCTGCTGAATTAGTGATTGCCAACAAGGAACTTTTGTTTCAGAATGAGGAAAAGGAAAAACGTGCTGCAGAATTGGTTATTGCCAACAAGGAATTGTTGTATCAGAATGAAGAAAAGGAAAAACGTGCTGCTGAGTTACTAAAAAAAACAACCGAACTGGAACAATTGAACAGCTTTTTTACAAACAGGGAAATTAAAATGATGAAGCTTCAGGATGAAATAAACGATCTTCTTAAGATGAAGGATGTTGTTTAGTTGATTGGTTTTGTGTTCCGTGTTCCGTGTTCCGAGTTCCGTGTTCCGTGTTCCGCGTTCCGTGTTTTACGTTAAGTGATTTGTGAAGGCGTTATTTGTTTTAATCTATGTTTTTTTGATTGGTTGATTCATTTGGTTTTCAGGTAAGAAGTAATTATAAATGACCAATTGTATTAAACAGTAAAAACTGACCGGCTTTTGGTGAACTAATAATAAATATCAGGACTGATGGAGGAATCAGAATATACCCGGCAACGGATCGATATGGTGAACCGTCAACTTAAAAACAGGGGAATAATCAATCCACAGGTTATTGATGCTTTTTTACAGGTTCGCCGGCATGTCTTTATTCCGGAAGAAAGCAGGGTTTATTCATACAATGACCGTCCAATACCCATAGGATTTGACCAGACTATTTCGCAACCTTATATTGTAGCATTCATGACCGAAATGCTAAAACCTGAAAAGAACATGCGGGTATTGGAAATCGGTACAGGTTCGGGTTACCAGACAGCTATCCTATCGTGTTTGTGTAAAGAAGTTTTTTCGGTTGAAAACATTGAGTCGCTGAGTTTCCGCGCAAAACAACGGTTTGACGAGGAGGGATTTTCAACAATCAGACTTAAAACCGGTGACGGTTACTATGGTTGGAATGAATATGCACCGTATGACATCATCCTGGTTACCTGTGCCCCATTGGCCATTCCGGCTCCACTAACAGATCAACTGGCAGAAGGGGGCAAGCTGATTATTCCGGCAGGTGACAGGCAAAACCAACTACTGTACCTGATCGAAAAGTCTCAGGGACTGCTTATTCAAAAAGAATCAATTCCTGTGAAGTTTGTTCCTATGATACATACCTAAGTAATTAAAAATTAATAATTAAAAATTAATAATTAATAATTGCCAAGACTCTGAAATTTAAGCTTTTGTAGATTAACAAATATATCATTAAATATCTACAATTACATAATTCTGTTATTTAATGCCAACAAATATAATTGATACTATTAATAATCCGCCATTCGTAGATTTATAGGCAGGACGACTGGCAAAAAAACAACTTATAATGATAAAGAAAAGGATCATTTCATTGATGGCATTAGCTATCGTTCTGACTGCAACCGGATTGTTTGCCCAGGGTGCTTATGTTAGTTTAAACACTGGATATAGCTTTAGCACGGGTTCGCAAAATATAGGTACCACATCGTATATTAATGATGGGAGTAACACAAATTTATACAAAAATGAAGATTATTCATTCGGTAAAGGCATTCATTACGGAGGTGCAGTCGGATACATGATAACCAAAAATATCGGAGCAGAAATAGGTCTTTCTTACCTGACAAGTGATAACACAACTTTTACAAGTTCTTTAGTAAACGGATCAACTAATGTAAAATTTACTTCAGATATGTTGCGGGTGATCCCTTCTATAGTGATTGCTTCGGGCATGGAAGGAATAAATCCGTATGCACGGTTCGGGTTGATAATCGGCTCAGGATCGATTATTGAACATGATAACCTGACCCTAAATCCGGATAATTGGTTACAATCACAAAAACTCAACGGAGGACTTGCCTATGGACTGGCAGCCAGTGTCGGAGTCTTATTTAAACTTACCAACAAAATATCCCTGTTTGGTGAGCTGTCTATGATTAATATGTCGTATGCACCAACAAAGGGAGAAATCACAGCCTATTCTTTTAATGGGATTGACAGGTTGTCATCATTGGTGAACAGGGACAGGCTAACCGATTTTGTTGAATCATTTTCAGAAAACTCAAATCAGACAACAGCAGAGACTGTACCCGGTAAAAGCCTGAAACAAAAATATCCATTTGATAGTGTGGGATTAAATATCGGATTGAAATATAACCTGTGAGATAGTGTGAGAGCGATGGTTTATTGATATAAGTAAAAGGAAACATATGATGTCGTATAATTTTAATTTATATAAGGGTCAAAATAATAAAAATAAGGTTTAATATTTTAAACCACTAATATTTAATACATTAACCCTTAGTATAAAACCAGCTACCCCGGACTAAAAACGTTATTCCCTTATTTGGGATATTTGATAAATCCTGTTTTTAAAGGAATAATGACAGGACAACATATTCGTCCAATTACTTATGTAATAGGATATAACTTATAATCATAGCTGTTTTTGAGTATTTGTTTTCAACTGAAATAAATATTTAAGTTATTTCTATAACTTTATAAGTTTTTAATTGGATTATTTAAAATAAATTTATATTTTTGTAGAGTCAAAAAATTAAAAACTTAAATTTTACAAGCTGAAGCCAACTTACTAAATTATTTATTATGTATCTCTTTACTAGTCTTTGCATTGTCTCCCTGATTTATGTGTTGTTCAGATTTTTCTACAAACCATATTATGAAAATTATAAAGCAAAAAAGTCATTAAAGAAAAAAGAAGAAGAACTTTTCAAACAGCAGTTATTGGATTGCCATCCCGAATTTATCGATATGTACAGCGAGTTTAAACGTGATCAGGAAGAGAAACGGAAAAGCGGTTATTATTCTGAATTCATGATCAGTGAAGGAGGTTATTCGACAAAAATTTATGGAAAATATATTTTTGTGTACGATCAGTATTTTGAAGACTGCTTTTATAAAAAATTCGAATCGAAATACAACGAAATAGTAAATAACCCCCGGGAATTAAAAAAAGTATTGGAACTGATTCCTCAGCGAGGAAATACTTTGAATGAGTAGGATTACTACTACCGGACTCAAAATTATCAGGCCGTTTATGGAGAGTACTCTATGAGCGGTTTTGTTCTTTAAGGCCGATTGATAATCAATAGGTGTGAATTGAATCCCTGTAACTTTTGATATTCCAATTTGGAATAATTCAGGTATATTTGTATGTTTGTAGTGGAGGAAATGGATAATATAACAAATTAATATTAGTTCTACTTTACTAATAAAAATACAACCAAATACAAAATCACAACTCCAACTTGTCAGAGTTGTGGTTAGATATTTAAACAGGTAAAGTAGAATTAGAAATTTAATTATTAGTGATGATTGTTAGAGTTCGTCTACATATTACACAGATTTTTTAATTTAAAAGCAGATGAGAAAAATTACAATATTGTTTTTTGTATTTGTAACCACCGTTCTATGGGGACAAGAGAAGATTTCAAACGAAGAAATTAAACAAAAAACCGATTCAATCATTACAGAGGGAAATTTGTTATATCAGTTTGAAAAGGTTGCATGGGTTTCGACCGATCAGGCTCTGTCGTTAAAGGATATAAAACAACAGTATGGCGGTTATCTGATTTATCAATCGGGCGATTCGGTAAAAGCAATAATTCTGGATAAAGGCCGTGAAAATTGCATTTATGAAATGACTTATATTCGTGATTTTACAATACCTTCCAACGAAGTACTTATTAGTCGGTCATTAACTGATAAAGAGAATGAATTACTTTCAGTTAAAAATAAAATCATGGAATCGATTTCTACTCCTGCCTATCCGGTGACATGTCAGGATGGATATAATTTAAATTTCGAATTGATCCCTTATGAACAGGGTTATAAACTTTATATCCTGACCGGTACAGCAAAAAAAGATGTCATTCCCTTGGGAAATGATTATATATTCTTTGCTGATAAAAACGGAGAAATAACATCCTGGCGGAAATTTCATTCCCGTTTAATATCGACCATGACGAACTATAACGGAGAAAAAGTTACCGAAATCACACATAGCCACCTACGCACAGAACCTTATATCTCGGCTACAGATATCTGCACCTTTAAGTTATATGGAAGTTATTACGGGTTAAAACAATTTAAAGTTTTATCAACGGCTTTGTCGAAATACTTTACATATGATTCAGATAAGAATACCATTGAATCGAAAGATATGTAGCAGGAACATTTAAATATGAAATCGTTTCAACTGAAGTGGTACTTAAAAATTAAAATATAACAATATATAGAACGCAAGAATCAAGACCCAGGATTCGGGACAGAAGATGCGATATATTAACAAATTCAGACTACCTGACCTCTTGTAAATTTAATTGTCGATTTTATAACTTCAGTAAGAGTTGATCTGTTTGAATAAATATGCGAAATAAGGGTGGATGTGGGGTGTTTGGTTTTCTCTCAAGAAACAAATTCCCCTAGCCACGAAGTCACTAAGACACAAAGATACACAAAGTAAAGAAAATCAATTAAATAAGCTTAGTGTCCGTCAGCTGACAGATAGTGATTTTGTGACTCCCGAAAAATCGGGATGTTCCATTTGTGGCGAAATAATTTTCTTCTAAATTGCTATTTGTTTCATGTCATTTTTGGTTCCGCAGGGCGGAATACTACGCTCTTATGTAACTACTTTATAAATGATTGAATTTCTGCATTTTAAAATGTTACTTTTATTGGGGCTTTTTTTACGTTCATATTGAGGGACTACTAAGTGCAAAAAACAAAAATAAGGTTTTGAATATAAGATATTTACATACATATTGATTATTCGAATTCAGTTCTCATTATTAATTTTTAATACACTGCAAACTTTATTTAATTCGACTGACAATCAAAAATTAAAGATAAAATAAAATGAATTAGGGATAGGAACGACAGTGAATTTTGCTTTATGGACATTGTAACTTATTGATTTATATCATGGGTTAAGTAAGTCTGAGATTAAAGATTAACAAGTCAGTTTAATTAATTCGTTGTATATAATGACACATATTTATTTTATTTGTATCAGTTCTTAATTAATAAATCAATTTCTTCAATTGCCGGAAGAACCGGGTATACGACTATGGAAAATGAAATCGATTTTACTCTCCCTGAATGGACTTTTCTTGATGGAAATTCACATCTGGGTGATTCATTGGAAGACCGTGTTATATTACAACACAATCCAAGTTTCACAATCATGGAGATGTTTATGCAGGACGAAAATCCGGTAGAACTGGACTCATCAGTGAAATCAAAGGAATTTACGTACACCAATGTTTTCGGGGAAATTGAGACACACCTTGTAGCGGTGCATTTCAGCATGGAAGGTGATTTTGAGCTTATCGGGATACTGGATAAGGCTATCGAATTTTACAGGCTGTTTATGGATTGGGAGGATGCAAGCCTGATTATCGAGGAAACATCCAAGGATAATTAATTGAATGAACAGACATTGATTGGATGGAGCGCTTTTGTTTGATATTTAAAGAATTGTTCAGTTATTTTGCTTTGATTCATTTATCAACATTAAACTTTCAGGATGAATAAAATGCGACATCATAACGTATGTTTTAGTTTTAACTATCAGAATTTGAAAATTATATTCAATATACACTTTTTGTTATTCAAAATTCTACAGAACCACTATCTTTATGAGCAACCCGACAATTGTTGAAATCCACAACCTGGAAAAGAAATATGGATTAAAAAAAGTTCTTCATGGAATCAACCTGGATATTACGGCTGGTCAGATTATTGGCTATATTGGTCCAAATGGCGCCGGTAAATCAACTACAGTAAAGATCCTGTGCGGATTAATCAGTGATTTTGATGGAGATATCCGTATTTTTGGTAAAGATCTTCGCACACAAACTTATGAAATCAAAAAACAGGTAGGGTATATCCCTGAAAATGCAGTGTTGTATGAATCGCTGACGCCTATGGAATTCATGGAGTTTATCGGTAATATGCGTGGCCTGGAAGATGAAATAACCCGTTCGAAAGCGGAAGCTTTGATGAATATCTTCGAAATGAAAGCCAACCTGAATCAACGAATTGCTACATTCTCAAAAGGCATGCGACAAAAGGTGTTGATTTGTTCGGCATTGTTGCATAATCCGGATCTGATTTTTATGGATGAACCTTTGTCAGGGCTTGACGCCAATTCGGTGATCATGGTCAAGGAAATGCTGATTCATCTGGCACGGGAAGGGAAGACGGTATTCTATAGTTCACATCTCATGGATGTGGTTGAGAAGATATCCGACCGGATTATACTTATCGACCAGGGAAAAGTAATAGCGGACGGATCATTTGATGAACTCAACAAGCTTTCGAATGATGAGAGTCTCGAAAAAATGTTCACACGGTTGACCGGAAATACCAATCACAGCGAAAAGGCAGAAGCATTTATTAACGCTTTCGAAAAATAAATTTATGATCCGATTTCTGCTTTCGCTTTTTACTCCTTTCCGTTGGTTCATTGAAAAAATGGGTGCCGATTACCAACAGTTTATCCGGATACTTGAACTCAAGCTGACCATGGATGACCGTCGAATGAAAGGTCTGGGAAACAATTCAAAGAAAGAAACTAAAAATGCACTGTTCACACAATCTTTAGGGCAGATTTTTTTCGGGATATTCTTTGGAACGTTTTTGATGATGATAAAATCACCTTTTACGTACTCTTATTTTGCCCATACATTTCTGATGGTCATGATGGCAATGATGATTATATCCGAGTTCACTACCATCCTTTTTGACACGACCGAAAATGTAATTATTCAGCCACTGCCTATCAAAGGAAATACCATTAGCCTGGCACGAAATGCTCATGTATTTATTTACCTTTCATTGATGGCTATGAATCTTTCGGTCGTATCCATCATTATTTCCATCTTTAAATTCGGGGTGCTTCATGCACTGATCTTTACTTTTTCCATCTTTCTGAACGTTTTGTTTACCTTGTTTCTGGCTAACATCCTGTATCTTGGAATTATGCGACTGGCAAGTGGTGAGAAACTGAAGAATTTACTTATGTATTTTCAGATAGTTATTGCTATCCTGTTTATGTTGTCTTACCAGATCGGAATTAATATGGTGGATAAAACTCAGATCAATAATATGGTATTGCCGGTTTACTGGTATACTTTCCTGGTACCGCCTGCTTTCTTCTCAGGACTGGTTGAAGCATTATCAGCACGAATTTTTGACCTTCAGCATTTGATTTTTATGGCAGAGGCATTGGTTATTCCTTTCATGGCAGTTTATTTTACGGGCAGGTATCTTACCCCTGTATTTAATCGTAAACTAATGGACCTTGAGCAGGGCGACCGTGATTCGAAAGTGAGGGTTGAAAATTCCCGCCAGGGTCTATGGTACCGGCTTATGTTAGTACTATTTGTTCACCATCAGGAAGAAAAGGCGCCTTTTAAACTAATCTGGATCATGACAGGCCGGGAACGGTTGTTCATACAAAGTTTTCTTCCTTCCCTGGCATATATGATCATCATCATCGCTGTACAATTGTTCAGTAAATCATTTGATTACGCCAAACTTGTACAAAGCGACCGTTATCTGACATTGCTGTATGTATTTGTCATTGTCAGTGCGACTCTGTCATCATCCTTAATAAACGGAAATAATCACCATGCAGCATGGGTTTTTAAAACAATATCACTCGATTCGCCTGCCGTTTATTTTAAAGGATTTATTAAAGCAGCCTTTGCAAGGTTTTTTATGCCCTTTTATGTGATATTATCTGTCGGAATTTGTTTTGTATGGGGAGTCAGAGTACTACCTGATGTAATTATTGCTTTGATGGCCATTTTTCTTTTTACCATTTTGTATTATTATTTTCAAACACCAAATTTTCCGTTTGGGTTGGAAAAATCAGCTAGCCAGGGAGGAGCAACTTTATTAAAAGTAGTTGGATTGATGGCAATAGCCGGTATTCTCGGATTTTTGCATTACCTGCTGCTACATTGGTTTACTTTTGCAAATCTGATTCTCATTCCGGTTTATTTAATTGCTATCTATTGCGTGAACAGGATGTATATCCATAAATTAATTTCCTGGGAAAAAGTGGACAACGTGAATAGCTATTCTTAATGACTAGTTGCATCAGGATGTTACTGATAGGAGTATAGTCAGTTTATAGGTTGAATATTCATATGAATTATTAGCCTTGTATATAGTTTCATTAAAATTTATCAATCTTTTATTTTATAAAATACACAATGCCCGGTAAAATAATCGTTCTAAAATTGTTCGTTTTCATTAGCATGCTTTTTGTAAGCTGTGTTTCGATTGACAGGTTCAATGCCGAAATAAACACGAAGAGAAATGAAAAGGATCTTCAGAAGGATATTGATTTTGTTCATCATAAACTCGAAAGTCTTCATCCTGATCTGTATCATTATATTTCTAAAAAGGACCTGGATTATAAATTTGACAGCCTGAAAACTTCACTGACAACTCCCATGACCAGCAATGAATTCTATTTCAGGTTGAGTCCGGTTGTAGCATCCATCAAACAGGGCCATACACAAACCATACCGTTGGTAAAAAAAATGAAGTATCATGACCGGAAATCGGCAGGTAGTAAGGGTTTATCTCCGCTTGCCCATTTTGATTTTGAGCTGTTTGACAATAAACTGTATATTGTAAAGAATAATTCGAAAGATACAACTATAAAAGCCGGGACTGAACTACAGATGGTAGATGGAATAAAACCTATTGATGTCATTACCAGATACCGTACTACCTTTACTTCGGATGGAAGCAATCAAACTTTCTTTTCAAGAAAGCTGGCAAAAGGATTTGCACGCTATTTTTACTATGAGCATGGAATTCTGGACAGTGTGAATTGTCAGCTCAAATATAAGGACACCCTAAGGAACCTTACCTTGTTAAGAATTGAAAAACCTGTTAAATCAGTAGTCGATAAAACGAAGGAACAAAAAGCTCTAGACAGGGAGTTGAAGCAAAAGGAAGAAAAGAAAAAAAGACTCCTCGGATACGATACTTTAAAACGAATCTACAGTAAGGAGCTTACTTTTCCGGTTCAGGACAGCAGTGTTGCCATTATGAAAATTAATGATTTCATGAAAGGTAATTATAGAAAGTTTTATAAACAGAGTTTTCAACAATTGAATTCAGCACATACGAAAACCCTTGTATTGGATTTGCGGGATAATGGGGGAGGGCATATCCGGGATATCTATACATTGTATTCCTATCTGGCTGATAGCTCTTTCCATTTGATTGAGAAACCACAAGTCACTTCTAAAACAAGTCTCTGGCATATTGGCTATTACAACGACCAACCTTTTTGGGTACAGGTTATACAGACGATTCTTCTACCTTTTGTTGTGGAAATGGATATTATCACCTATCTTAAAACGAAGAAAGAGAAGGATCATACTTATACATTTGCCCTTCGGGAAAGTAGATTAGCCCGTGTCAAATCCGATGGATTCAGGGGAAAAGTGTATGTGCTGATCAACGGTGGAAGTTTCTCGGCATCCAGTTTGCTCTCTTCAAATCTCAAAGGTTCAAAAAGGGCTATCTTTGTAGGCAATGAAACCGGAGGAGCATATAATGGCTGTGTGGCCGGAATTCTGCCTGTACGTACATTGCCTGCCTCAAAACTGAAACTCCGTTTCGGACTGATGGTATGTAAGACTCCTTATTCAGATGTGCCTGATGGAAGAGGAATACTTCCGGATATGGAGATAACACCAACTATAGCGGATCGTATCAATGGAAAAGACCCTGAACTGGATTGGGTGTTGAATGACATAAAAAGTGTGAAATAACAATTAAAAATAATATACTTAACCGATTTATAATCACATATTATTTCAGACTTTCAAAAGAATTAAGATCCTATCTTAAAAAGTGAATCTGGAAAAATATTGATTCGGAAGGATGATTAAAATCCTTATTTTTATGTCTCACTTATATTGATTGACTTATACATTTGGATAAAAGATTTTAAATAATCAACAACTAAATGTAAACAGATTTGTTTATTTGTTATCTTTGTATTCAGCAATTTATCACCATGGACTCAACAATAAACATTATAAAAGGTATTCATCCCGGTATTATACTCGAAAGGGAATTGAAGAAAAGGAATCTGGCAAAAGGCCGTTTTGCACTTTCCATCAATGAACATCCTCAAACACTTGCAACCATAACGAAAGGAAAACGCAGAATGAATCCTGCTTTATCATTGAAAATTGAACTTGCATTGGGTATGGAAGAAGGTTATTTTATGGTTCTACAGGCATATAATGATATAGAACAAGAAAAGATAAAGCAAGCATTTACCAATCATCCCGATTTATCGTTAATTCGTCAGGTTGTATTTTGGGATACTTCTGTAAACAATATTAATTGGGAAAAGAATATGCCTTCAGTAGTAAAGAGAATTTTTGAACGCGGTAATGAACAAGAAATTAATGAGATAATCAGATTTTATGGAAAAGAATTGGTTTCTTCAACAATGAATCTTGTAACTGATTTATTACCCACTGCAAAAGCGAATCAAATGAAATACCTCTCATAGCATGTCAAAAACACTCTTTTATAATACTGTAAACCCCCGTTTGTTATCGACTTTACAAATGCTGATGAGAGCTACGGAATTTAACCCTTTTAGAGTAGTTGGTGGAACATCGTTGAGTTTGCAGCTGGGCCACAGAGAATCAGTTGACATAGACCTCTTTACCGACTTCACATATGATGCAGTTGATTATAAAGCCATAGATCAATATTTAAAACTTAATTTTCTTTATGCTGACACATTTGCAACTGATCTGGTTGGTATGGGGAAATCATATTATATTGGAGAATCATCCAGTAAATGTATTAAGTTAGATCTGTTTTACACGGATACATTTATTCGTCCGGAATTGATTATTGACGGACTAAGATTAGAAAGTATCGAAGAAATAATAGCGATGAAAATAGATATTATTTCGAGAATGGGACGCAAAAAAGATTTTTGGGATATTCATGAGTTGCTCGAATATTATACAGTTGAGCAAATGCTCGAATTTCATAAAGAGCGCTATCCATATTCACATAACAAAAAAGAAATTATAACTAATTTAACTCGATTCGAACAAGCAGATAATGATTTTAATCCAATTTGTTTGAAGGGTAAATATTGGGAAGTGATAAAATTAGATTTTTTAGATCTCATAAATGGGTTATCATAAAATGGTTAGTTTCACAATAAATTCTGACTTCCTGACCTCTAGTAAATTTAATTGTCGCTTTTATTGTTTCTGTGAAAGTTGAACTGTTTTAATAAATAAGCGAAATAAGGATGGGATGTGGGGTGTCCGGTTTTCAACTAAGGATAAAAAATCAAAATAAGGTATTGAATGTAAGGTATATACATACATATTGATTCCTCGAATTAAAAAATTATATGTGTTTCACAGTAGCCATAGTCCGAAAAGGAGAATTAATAACCGCTCAGGAGTACTATTCCAATTTACCGGTTGTAAAAGCAAAAGGAGTTATTCTTCCTGAAATTCCATCTTTTTATCTGGTTAGTGGATTTTCGCATCCACGGCTAGCCATAGTTCGCGAAGAAGGAGTATTTTTGCATGAATGGGGATTGATACCTTCGTGGGTAAAAAACGAAGCAATAGCCAACGATTTGCGGTCAAAGACACTGAATGCCGTCGGGGAGACTGCCTTTGAAAAGCCATCTTTCAGAAAAAGCATAGCCGCGCAGCGTTGCCTGCTTCCTGTCAGCGGGTTTTATGAATGGCGTGAAGTGAACGGAGTGAAATATCCTTATTACATTCAGCTGCAGGAACAGGACTACTTTTCATTGGGATCGCTGTATGATAGCTGGATAAACAGGGAAACAGGTGAAATACGGAATACATTCAGCATTATTACCACACCTGCCAACCCGTTGATGGAAAAAATACATAACCTGAAGAAACGAATGCCATTGATCCTTTCACCCGATGATGAGATGAAATGGCTTGATAGCAGCCTGAAGGCTGATTCGGTTAAAGAACTGATAAAACCTTTTCCCGATAGAAAGATGAAGGCATATACCATTTCACGCGAAGCCAATAATGCCCGCAATAACAGGAATATACCCGGAATTATGAGCAGGGTGGAATATGAAGAGCTGGAAGCATTCTGAATAGTGAAATCCTACATTGTGATAAATTAATCATAAAATAAAAATTAAAAAAATAGACATGAAAATTAAAAAATCAATTATTCTCTTTTTTCCGTTACTTACCGTTTTAATCACATCGTGTAATACAAAATCAATTGATCCTGCAGAATATTATGCTGAATGGAAAGCCCAAAATGAGAGTTATTTCGTGAATATGAAAGACTCAGTAGGGTATGTATTGTATACTATCCCGGCGAATCAGGGAGGAAGTAGTTACTATTATAAAATCACATCTCCGGGTGACCAAAATAGTGGCAGTCCAAAACTGACCGACAATGTAAAAGTCAATTACAGAGGGAAAATAATCAATGGAAGTATTTTTGACCAGACTTACAAAGGTGTCGGAATTCCGGTAGACAGCACTGCCACTCCTCGTACATTTCTTTTAAATGGGCTTATACCGGGTTGGCAAGTTAATCTGTTGCAGATGAAGGCAGGTGAGAAAAGAACAATCATACTTCCACAGGAACTTGGATATGGAACTTATGGAGGAGGGGCTATACCACCATATTCTACTTTGGTATTTGATATTCAGCTTATTTCATTCACCCCGGGAAATTAAAGGTATTTTGTTTTTTTAAGTGCCTGGGATTAACTGCTTTCATTTCTAATAAAGTTTTTTATTTATGTCAAACAATTCAACTTATTTCTCATGAAAAAAAATCTTTTTCTTATTGCACTTTGTATTTTTAGTTTTAGTGTTTTTACTCAAACCAACTCACTAAAAAATGGTACATTTGAAGGGCGTTCATGTTCTCAATATTGTAATGAACAGTATAAAGGGGTAACGCTTATTACAGTAAAAAACGGGAAGATAAAGAATGTGTCTTTTCAAATTATCGATACCGTTAAAAATGAGTTGTTTGATCAGAATTATTCATCTCATTTCCCTACAGAACCAATCTATCAGAAACAGTGTGTTGAAGACTGGAAAGGCGTTCAGAATTATCCTGCCCAATTACTGAAGAAACAGCAACTTAAAAATGTAGATGCAGTAACCGGTGCTACCTGGTCGCATAATTTATTTATCAGTTCAGCTACTGTTGCACTGAAAAAAGCAGTGTTAAAAACTACAGATTAAGCATTCAGCCATAAACAGAATGCTTGTCATTTGTAAAAAAGACGTTAGTAATTGATTACTAACGTCTTTTTTGAATGTGTGAATGTATTGAGTTTTTTATTTAGTTGTGATGGTCAGGTCGGTTACCGGCCGGTTAGGATAAAGTACCTGATGAACCTTTTCAACTACCAGATTCTGAGGCAGGGTGAACAGTGATGTCTGGCGGATATCTTTTGAAGAAGCACCAATACGGACTTCGTACGACCCTTTTTCAGCAACCCAGGAAGAAATGTTTGTCCAGAATGAAGCCATGGAACGGGCATCAAGTGTAAACGATATTTCCTGGCTTTCGCCCGGTTTCAATAAACGGGTTTTGGCAAATCCTTTTAATTCCTGAACAGGTTTTTCTATTTCAGCATCTGGTGCATGCAGGTATAGTTCTACTGTTTCCTTACCGGCAACCTTACCTGTATTTTTTACAGTTACTTTGACAATCATATCCTTTTGAAACTCCTTACCACTTAACTGAATGTTGGAGTATTCAAACTGTGTATACGAAAGTCCGAATCCAAATTCATAGGCTGTAGGTACTTTAAATGTGTCGTAATAGCGGTATCCGACATAAATACCTTCACTATATACGGCATTTACAGGATTGTCTGCAGGTTCCCCCGGAAATGTTTTTGCTGATGGTACATCAGTGTAAGTCATTGGAAAGCTCATTGGTAACTTGCCTGATGGATTGATTTTCCCATTCAGAATATCTACCAATGCATTAGCACCATCCTGACCGGCTTGCCATGTCAGTAATATTGCGTCCGGATAATCACGCCAATCGGAAGTAGCAATTACTCCTCCGATATTAAGCACAACAACCACCTTTTTGTTCACAGCATGATATGCTTCGGTTACATCCTGTATCAATTGTTTTTCTGTATCAGTTAATGAAAAATCCGATACTTTACGATCATTTCCTTCACCTGCATTTCGACCAATGGTAACGATGGCTATATCTGTACTTTTTACCTGGGCAAGAATCTGATCTTTAGTTAATGGTAATTCAGCATGAAAATCAACAATGAATTTACTGTTCTCTTTTGTTGCTTTTTTGCTTATCGTATCAATAAAATGCTTGTATATATCTTCCAACTGTTTAGCCACTTTGTATCCGTTTTTCTCAAAGCTTTCATTGATAGTGGTAGCATACTGGTAATTCACTTCACCACTACCCGTACCGCCGGCAATATACCGATACGATGTTTTCCCGAACAAGGCTACCTTTTTGATGTTTTTGAATGGCAAGGTGCTTTTATCATTTTTCAATAGTACCATTCCTTCGGTAGCCGCATTTTTAGATACCTGTAGGTGTGCATTCAAATCGGGTTTATTAGAATAGGCATAACTTTTAAAACGGGGTGTCTTAAGAATAAAAGTCAAAATACGGGTAAGATTACGATCCAGTATTTTTTCGTCTATGATTTTATTTTTTAATGCCTTAAGCAATTCTACCCGTTGGCCACATCCGGGCATGAGCAAGTCATTCCCTGCATTCATTTGAGCTACTGCATCGACACCTCCCCACCAATCGGACATGACCAAACCTTCAAATTTCCATTCATCCCGCAATATGGTTGATAGTAAATCATAATTTTCGGATGTGTAGAAACCATTTAACCGGTTGTATGATGACATGACAGTCCAGGGCTGCGATTCTTTTACAACTATTTCAAAGTTCCTTAAATAGATTTCACGCAATGCACGCTGGCTGATAACTGCATTGACAGAGTTACGGTTCGTCTCAATGTTATTGGCTGCAAAATGCTTCAGGGATGTACCTACACCATTGGATTGAACCCCACGGACCATAGCAGCACCCATTTTTCCGGCTATTAAAGGATCTTCGGAATAATATTCAAAATTACGTCCGCATAACGGGTTACGGTGAATATTGATAGCAGGTGCCAACAGCACATCCGATCCGTATTCAAGTACTTCATTTCCCATTGCTTTCCCTACATTTTCAACCAATTCGGTATTCCACGTCGATGAAAGAGCAGTGGCAGTGGGAAAAGCGGTACAGTAGCGGGTGAAATTCAGTCCTTCGGGATGGGACTCAATACGAAGTCCGGCAGGACCATCCGTTAATACGGTAGGAGTAATTCCTAAACGGGGGATTGCCCATGTAAGTCCGGCTTCACCTGCAATAATAACCGTTTTGGGACCGGTAGGCGGATTTAGCCAGTTGTTTTCACCTAAGCCCATCAATAGATATACTTTTTCTTCCTGAGTCATTGCAGCCACTACATCTTCAATTTTATCTTTCCCTAATTGAGGAATGTGAATTGAGTTCTGTGCATTTGAAACTCCGAAAACCATTAATAAAGAACTAAATAAAATGTTTTTTTTCATTGTATATTTGATTTTTGATAAATAGTTTTTCATTTTTATCCATATGGAGAAATGGACTGAGATAAATTTTGATAATTGTCAATCTGACACTGTATAAATGATAACGCAAAGATAAAAATAATATTTAAAATTGCAATACGACATTAATATGAATATTCACTATTGATTCATAATATAAAAAACAGGGAACATTCCATAGAATGTTCCCCTTACTGATTTGATTTTGAATAATAAAAAAACAACTACTGAATTGTTTTAACTCTCCGGTATGAGAATGGATTTTTTTCTGCTTTTGTTTATCTGCCAGTAATAAGCCCAACAGGTCGTAGCAAAATAAACAGCCGTTTGTACCCATAAACTGATATATTCAAATGAAATGTGTCGTAACCCGGCACCCATTGTATTTATTTTTATATATGCCTGTACCCCGGAGGTGGAAGGAAAAATCCATGCAAATGCTTTCCAGAATCCATTAATATTGGATTGTGGCCACGATACTCCGCTTAGAAATAACAGAATGAGCGACATAAACATAAAAATAACCATGCCAGTTTCCCTGTGGGGCAAAAATACGGAAACTGTCATTGAAAAGAAAATGGAAGCCAGTAGAAAAGGGATCAACAGCATCAATATGTCGAACGGAATACCTATATGGGGTAAATTAAAGGCCCTTGGAATAAGCATCAGGATAAAGAACGACCAGGCTGCATACAATAAAAAGTAACAACAGCTTTTGCCAATCACTACCCTGAAAATTCCACCCCGGTGTACTGAAGAACTTACCAGTACGTGGAACCGGTTTTCTCCACGCGATGTGCCTGCTATCATTCCAATACCCAAAAACAATGTTTGAAATAGAATGAGAATTAAAACTGCAGGCATTAGAAAGCTTGCAAATCCTGCTCCTTCGTTATAAAGGGCTATCCCTTCATACGGAATTGGATTGGAGATGATGGTTGCCGTTTCTCCTGTTATGCCGGTTGCATTCAGTCTTTCCACCTGGACCTGATGATTCAATGCCATAATGCAATTGTTACATGCCTGATTGATGATCCGGTAATACATGAAACTGCTGATGTCTGCATAAATGGAAACGGTGGTTTGTTCTCCCGAATTTAATTTCTTACTGAAATCAGCCGGAATAAATACGACTCCGTGTACTTTTTTTTCGTTATAGGCCTGTTTTGCTTCTGCCAGGGTGGAATACCTGCTTACAATTTGGATATTCTGAGTAGCATCAATGTGACGCAACAATTCCCTTGATTCATGGCTTCGTGAACAATCCACCGATGCTACGGGTACATCAATCAATGTTTCATTTTTATACAGACTGCAATAGAGTACCGGATAAGCAAGTGGTGCCAATACCAGCATGATCACCACACCACGGTCTTTAAACATGGTCTGGAGTTCGTTTGTAATGACATTCAACAGGTCTTTGACTATTGAAAAGGCATTTGTGAAAAATGGTATTTTCGGTAGGATATTCATTACTGATCTTATTTAATAGGAAAATTTAGATTGATGGCTGCTTTCTTTAACCGGATAAACACAACAAATGGCAGTACCGAAAAGGAAAGAAGTGCAATAAATGAAATGACTGAATAATGTACCCCGACTCCATTTAGTGCCTGGTTAACATAAATGTTGAAATAATGGTGAATAGGAAAAAAATCACTGAAAATCCTTGTTCCTGCAGGCATTTGTTCAATAGGAAATGTTGATCCGGCAAAAGTTACTCCCAACATACCATAAAGCCCGGCAAAAGTCACCCCATCACGCAATACAGGAGTTATCCCGATAAATAATACGCCAACTGCCTGACTGGCTAAAACTAACATGAATGTAGCCAGGAACATCCACAAAATGCTTGAATTCAACGGGTAATGCATATAATTATACAGGAGCAAATTGCCTATGATTCCAAGCACGGTGAAAATAGCGGTGTAAGGCAATAACTTACCGGTAAGAGCAGCAAACATCGAGTTCTTTGAATTTAAAAGCCATTCCCGTGAAGTACGTTCTTTGTATTCTACTCCTATAGGAAAAACGGTCATCATTAAAACCATTAATTGAAGCACTCCCGGTAAAATTACATTCAGTAAATAGGTGCCATAATTTGCCCACGGATTTCCGATCAGGTGCGTATCCAGCACTACGGGTTGAAGTATGCCCATAATCCTGTTTTCTTCCACTCCTTTTGCTCTTAATACTTTTTGCTGCATTCCAATAGAAGTTACCATGCTCATATAGGTGATGTCTTTTGAAATGAGTGATCCTGCTATCAGATATCCGTCGTTTACATAAAACGTGATCGTGGGCCTGAGGTTTGAAACAGCATCCTTTGCAAAATTCCTCCTGATTTCAACAAATGCATAAATGTTTCCACGTTGCATTTCTTCCCTGGCTTCTTTGTGGCTGTTCAATCGCATGGTTATGTGACTGTGTTGCATCACTTCCAGGTTTCGGATAAACTGGCGTGATACAGATGAATTATCCAGATCGACCACTCCGATTGGCATTTTATTGGGTTGCCCTTCGTTGAAGAATGTAAGAAAAAATACATAACTAAACGTCATAATCACAACCGTTGATATGAAATAGATAGGTCGGCTGGCCATCCGTTTTAATTCACGGGTAAATGTATTTTTTATTGCTGAATATAGTTTGTCTGACATATTGTTTGTTTTCTTCTTTAAGTGAGGGCTTCACTCAGTAATAGTGAAGCCCTCACTAAAGCAAGGGGTCTATTTTATTATTTCTTCAAAAAGTGCCGTCATTCCCGGGCGAAGGTCAATAATCTTTGTTGTTGGACGGGCCCGTACTTCAAATGTTTTTACATCAAACTGTCCTGTTGTTTTGGTTGCTTTCCACGTTGCATACGAAGCCAGTGCTTTGATGTAATGAACTTTTACCAGAATAATCTGATTGTTTAACGCCGGTACTTTTACCTTAAATGTTTTACCCATTTTCAGGTCATCAAGCAAGTCTTCACGTATATTGAATGTGAACCACATATCATTCAGGTCAACAATGCTCATTATCGGAGCGCCCGTGCCAACAAGCTCTCCGCATTTAGGATATATTTCAGTGATCTCGCCATTGATAGGCGAAGTAAGTGTTGTTTCTTTGATATAGGATTTCACTTCGTTGACTGCTCCTCTGGCTCTGTCAACTAATGCCAGTGCAGCTTCCTTGTCTTCTTTCTCAGCACCGTTACGCGCCATGTCGTATTGCGATTTTGCAGCATTTGATGTTGCAACAGCTGCTTTGTATTGTGCTTCTGCTTCATCACGCTTCTGGGCTGTTACAACCCCTTTATCGAACAATCGTTGTACACGGTCGTACGATTTTTTAGTGATATCTACGCCAACCTGTGCCTTTTGATACATTTCGAATGCTCCTGAAATCATTTCTTTCCGGGCACCTTTGTTAGCTTTCCTGTCCTGGGCAGATGCAGCGTTTTCAGCGGCACTGGCCTGTTCCAGTCTGGCTGTAAGTTCAGGACTGTCAATGATTACAAGTGTGTCACCGGCTTTCACCTGTGAGCCTTCTTCACCTTTGAATTCTTTTATCCTTCCGGGTATTTTACCGGATATACGTATCTCCGAAGCATCAGCTTCGCCCTGAATAATAATAGGTTCATGCCTGTTTATGATGATCCCTACGATGAATATCAATACGATGACTACGATCAATGCCAGTAAGCCGGTTCTTAAATCCTGATTCCTTTTTTTCATTGTTTTGGAAATATTTGATTCGTTTATTTTTTAGTTATTCTTAATTGAAGTAGTTTTAAGCTCAGGGGCTTTAAGTGTTCCTAATGATTTTGCCAGGTACAGATGACATAATTTTAAATCGATGTTGGCATCAATAAATTCCGATTTAGCCGAAAGCCAGGCTGTTTGTGCTCCTAATAAGTCGGTTGAGGTAATTACACCTGCTTCAAATCCTTCTGTAGCATAGCGCAGATTTTCCTCAGCCTGTTCGATATTATGTTGGGTTGCGCTTTTCTTTTTCATGCTTTCAGTTACTTTGTAAGAACTTTGTCTGATCTGAAGCTGTATTTTTTCTTTCGATTCTTCCAGTTGAAGTGTGGCAATTTTTTGTTGTGACCTGGCTGCACTCAATGTGTGAAATTTATCACCAAAATGGAAAAGGGGAACATTTGCCACGATACCAACAGTAAACATTCCGCCGAATTCGTTTTTAAATCCATTAAAACTGGTTGGATTTGAAATAAGATAATTTCCTGTCATACCAATGTTTGGTAAAAAACGCGATCGCATAATTTTCACATTCGATTGGGCAATATTCTCTACCTGGATTAATGCTTTTATTTCAGGGCGGTTACTTATAGCTTGTTCTACCGGAATAAGTTCTGTGGCAACGTCGTTGTTTAAATCCTGATCAGCTAAAGTGTATTGTTCGTCAAGTGAAATGCCGCACAATTGATTCAGTGCCATTCTCGACAGATTCAACCCATCTTCAGCTTTGGTTACTGTTATATCGGCTTCGTTGAGTTTTACTCTTACTTTCAATGCTTCTGACCTGGTGGCAACCCCTTCTTCGATGCTAATGGTTACATTTGAATCAACATCCGCAATCAGATTACGGTATTCATGAGCCAGTTTTACCTTGTTTTCGAGCGACACTACCCGCCAGTAAGCTTCATCCACTTCCAGCAATAACTCAGTCACTTTGCTCTCTTGTTGAGCCCGGGCTAAATTCTCTCCATATTTGGCAATGTGATAAAGTTCACTGATTTTTCCTCCCATAAAGATGGGTTGTACAAAACCTATTGAACCGGCAAATACATTGTGAATATCGAATTCCATGGCACTTTTAGGTAAAAGGGAATATCCTTTCCATTGAATTTTATCCGGACTTGTTTTTGGATTGAATGGTGTGTTATTGGCATCGAGTGGTACCGGTTGTCCGTTGATTAATGTCCATTTGTTTGAAATCTGATCGGCAGTAAATCCAAATGAACCATCAGCCATTTTACTTCCTACAGGCAGAAGTGCATCTTCCGATAATAATGAAAGGTTCTTTTGATTCCAGGCATACGTACCATTTGCCGAAAAGTTAGGCAGGAATTGTGTGAAAGCGGCTTTCTTTAATTCTCTGGCAGCAAGTACGTTCTCCTGTGCCATCTTTAAACTTTTGTTATAGGTCAATGCCATTTGCCTGCAATCTTCCAGTAGTAACACTTTTTGCGCGTAGGAATGGATGGAACTAAGGATAATAAATGCGACTAATACAATTTTTTTCATACTTCTTAATGTGTTATCATTCATATTGTCCTGACAATAGTTGTGCATGCAACTATAGATATAAATTTTTTTAATGTAAATTAGCCATGATCTTTTTTAATACAGTACGGCTTGTATTTAATTCTTCTTCCGTTATATTATTCAGGGTTTTTTCGGCTACCAGTTGTACTATTTCAGTTGCCTTTTGTTGGAGTGCATTTCCGGCATCAGTCAGGTGAATCAGATTTGTCCTCCGGTCATTGTGGTCGGCAACACGTGTAACCAGGTTCCTAAGTTCCAACTTGTCGATAAGCCTGGTCATGCTTGGTTTATCCTTTGAAGTTAAGTCGCAAAGCTCTTGTTGAGTCACTTTGTCTTTTTTCCACAAACACGCTAATACTGACCATTGTTCGGTAGTTATTTCAATGCCTTCAGCTGCAAATGCCCTCAGAAAAGTCCGGTTAATAGCCGAAGAAATCTTCCCGGTTAAAATACTGAACACTTCATCATTGTGTATTTCTCTCATGATAGTTATATATTTAATAGTTGCATAAACAACGATACAAAAGTACAACTAGTTTTTTGAAAACAATTCATTTTAATTATATTTAACAATTATAGGATTCATTCTGTAATTAATAATCCCATAATCAACTGAACAATAAGCATTTTTATTTAAAATAAAAACTTCTGTTGATGGATATTTCATGCTGTCAAACAGGTATAATCAGAATTGGTCATTTGTTTTCCTACTGAAATTATAATACATAAAAAAAAATACTATGATTATCTGCAAGTTATCAAAATCTGACATTAATACTAAATCCTTGTTTAAAGAAATTCCACCAGTTATTATTTCGTAGGAACTTCAATATTCACTAAATTATTTTTTATTGCCTATTGTTTTTATATTCTTTTATTTCCCTTTTAGTCCGGTTTCGTCTTAGCCGGTATTTTGTGCGTTTTTACCCCGTATATAGTCCCCTATAACTCCCTATCTATATAAATGCGGTTTTATAGCGGACTATATACGCACCGGCAGAGAAGTTTATACGAACCGGAGTAAAACAATATTAGAACAATAACCTAAGATATAGTTATTTATAAATAATTATTTTTTGTTTTAGGACGTATTGTGGTTAATCATTAAAATTAAATAAGGGATGACAAGGATAAGTGTCATTCTTCTATTAAATTATGAAACTATATTTATCGATTTTGGAACAAGACTATAAAAATTGTGGTTTTACTTTCTACTATCTTTGCAACATTAGAAAATATATGAAAGTTTTTATTTTACTGAGAAATCAATTTTTTCAATCATGTGCCCGTATTTTCTAAAAGAGATATCAAGTCAACGGATTTATGTACGCTTTACAGTACTTAGTTTCATATTCATATAATTTAAAAAGAAAAAAATGAAAAGATTTTTACTTATATGTTATTTTTTATACTTCGCTTTTCATACTTATTCTAAGTCTGTTATAGTTGTTGATTATGTAAACCCACTGATTGGTAGTGCACTCAAGGGTGATGGAGGCGTATCTCCCTATGTTGGGAATCCGTTTGCCATGATTAATTTTACTGCACAAACACGTGAGAACAAAATAAGCAGCATGCCTTATGTGTATGACGATCATTCGATTATTGGATTTCTGGCTACACGTCAACCTGCTGTATGGATGGGCGATTATGGGTATGTATCAATCATGCCACAGGTAGGAAAAAACATTGAAGTGCTACCTGAAAAACGACTATTACAATTCGATCATAGAAATGAAGTAGCAAAGCCATATTATTATTCAGTTTTAATGAATACTCCTGAAGGTAAAAAGATAAAAGGGGAGATTGCTTCAGGCAGTCGTTGCGGATTGTTGCGGTTCACTTTCCCGAAATCGGATAATTCTCGCCTTATAATTCAAGGTATTAACCTCAATCCATCTTTGAAAGACTGGTGCAATGATTATACTGACAGGCTTTTGAAATTGAAGGGTTGGGTGCAGATCGATACAATTGGGAACGAAATAACAGGCTATAATCCAGATCGTCAATCATCACAATTGGGACCTGATTTACCAAACTTCAAGGGATATTTTGTTATCAGGATCAATAAGAAAATGAGTGGTTGGGGCACATGGAATGGAAGTGAGATAAATAAACGCCAGACACAGCAATCCGGAACCCGCATGGGAGCATATTTATCTTTTTCTACAAAAGAAAATGAGAAAGTATTGGTTCGAATAGCTACTTCATTCATTAGCCTGGATCAGGCGCGTCACAATCTTATGAACGAAATACCTGTCTGGAATTTTGAAGCACTGATGGCCTCAACGAAACAAAAATGGGAAGATAAGCTTTCTGCTATTCAGGTTGAAAATGTATCCACTGATCAAAAGACAATTTTTTATACAGCCCTTTACCATTGTTACCAGTTTCCACGCGATATATCGGAGTACGGACATTATTACAGTGCTTTTGATGACAAGGTGCATGATGGGTTTTCATATACCGATTATTCCCTTTGGGATACGTTTCGTGCATTTCACCCATTGATGACTTTACTCGAACCAAAACTTACAGGCGACTGGATAACAGGATTCCTGCAGACCTATCAACAGGGAGGATGGATGCCTATGTGGCCAAATCCTGCAGAAACAAATATAATGATTGGAACCCATGCCGATGCGGTAGTTTCGGATGCCTATATGAAAGGAATACGTAATTATGACATTCAACTGGCCTACGAAGCAATGCGAAAGGACGCTATGGTTCCACCTGACGGCGACACGCAACGGAAATACTCTGACCGTGATCGTTGGACGTCTTTTGAGGGGCGGGCAGGAGCCAGTTATTATCATACCATTGGTTATGTCCCGGTAGACAAGACTTCTGAATCTGTATCACGTACTCTGGAATATGGTTTGGATGACTGGTGTGTAGCTCAGGTGGCGAATGATCTTGGTAAAATATCTGACTACGAACAGCTTATGCGTTGGTCAAAAAATTATAAAAACGTCTACAACAAACCGGAAGGATTTATGCAACCCCGCAAATTTAATGGTGAATGGATAATTACGGATGATAATGACCATACCGGCATGACCGAAGGATCGAAATGGACTTACCTGTTTTGTGTGATGCAGGATATTCCGGGATTGATACAGCTCATGGGGGGTAATGATAAATTTGCAACAAAACTTGACCTTAATTTTAAAGAGAATCATTACCGTCACGATAATGAACCTGGTCATCATTACATTTATTTATATGATTATTGTAATCAACCCTGGAAAACACAAGAACTTGCCAGAGTCCATACCAGTCAAAACTACCGAAATGCTCCTGATGGGCTTATAGGGAATGATGACTTAGGTCAAATGTCATCCTGGTATCTGTTTTCGACAATGGGGTTTTATCCGGTAACTCCGGGTAGCAATGTGTTTGCAATAGGAGCACCTCAGTTTCCTGTAATTAAAATAAAATTACCTGTAAAGAATGGTATAATACTTACTATCCGGGCAAATAACCTGACCAACGATAACAAGTACATAAAAGAAGCTTATCTGGACAATAAACGAATAGAATATCCATTTATTAATTATTTTGATTTGATAAAAGCTACTGAATTAAGATTTGAAATGACTGACAAACCAACACCCGAAGCGTTTACTTCTTTAAATGATACACATTGAAATAACTTTTTTAAATTGATACATACAATGAATAAAAAACAACAGTTTGATAAATTATTATCAGGAGAAAAAGGCCAAAAAGTTTTTTTTAAGCCCATACTTATGCATTTTGCAGCTCATTTTAATGAAACTACATACGGAAAATTTGCATCCGACTATAAAACATTAGTTGAATCGAATATAAAGTGCCTTGAATATTTTGATCTCGATGCCATTAGCCTGATTAGTGACCCATACCGCGAAACATCAGCATTTGGTGCAAAAATTGAATATATTCCGGAAGGTGTTCCCCGATGTATGAATAAACTTATTACCAATATTGAAGACGCGAAAGATTTAAGGATACCTGATATTTATGCGAATGAACGTACCATGGACAGAATTTCTGGTGCCGCTTATTATCAAAAGTTATTGAAAGGTACTGTCCCTATAGGAGGCTGGATTGAAGGTCCACTTGCAGAAGCATGTGATTTGGCCGGAGTCAGCGAAATGTTATTAAACTTAATGATTGACCCTGATTTGTCGAATTACATCATGGATAAATGCATGATCGTAGCCAAAGAATTTGCAAAAGCACAAATTGAAGCCGGTTGTGATTACATAGGAATTGGAGATGCAATTTGTTCACAAATTGATGTGGCTACTTACGATTTATTTGTGAAAGACCGACACAAAGAACTTACAAATTATATTCATACATTAGGTTCAAAAGTGAAACTTCATATTTGTGGTAATATTGAACATCTTTTGCCATCACTTAGTACGTTGAATCTGGATATTATCGACATAGACTGGCAGGTTGACTTAAAAAAAACCCGCTTAATTCTTGGTGACAATATCGTCATAAAAGGGAATATAAATCCTGTTATTATTCAGGACAGTACCATCGAAGAACTGGAGGATATTGTTATAGAACTCTGTTTAAAAACTCAGGGTGAAAAATTTATGCTTTCTGGCGGATGCGAAATTTGTCTGAATACACCTGTTAAAAATTTGATGAAAATGACCGAGATATCTAATTTGTTTTATAAAATTAACTAATTTACTATAGTTGTTCCAGCTTAATTAAAATTTTTCTATATGCACATGAAATTCATATCTATAATTCTTTTTACTTTTTTTATAAGTTTAGAAGTACTTAACTCTCAGGAATTGCCAGTCAACTGGCATCAAATTACCATCGGACAAAATCCAATAGCCGGCACCGGTAACTGGTCAAACAATACGTTTACAATTTCAGGTGCAGGATCTGATATTTGGGGAAATACCGAGGAATATCATTTTGTATATAATAATGTAGCTGATAGTATCGAAATAATTGCCAAAATTGAAAGCGTTGAAAATACGCATAATTGGGCAAAAGCAGGTATAATGATAAAACAAAATCCATCTTCTTCTTCGGTGCTGGCAATATTAAGTTTTTCACCCAATAAATCAGTGGTATTTGCGACACGAAAAAATACAGGTGAAATGATATCCGGAGAACAAGGTAGTCAGGATGCCCAACCCTGGTTGAAACTTGTATATAAAAGAAATGTTATCTCCGCTTTCAGTTCAGTAGATGGACTAAATTGGAATCAGGTGGGTAAACCTGCAGACATCAAACTTTCAGGCAATTTTTGTGTGGGACTTGTTTCGTGTTCCCATGTAAAAGGGGTACTTTGCAAGGCTGTCATTAGCCATGTTACAATTAAGAAACCTCTGGCATCAATAGAGTCAATTAAAAAAGGAAGTTATTTTTCAAAGAAAGTATATATTCCGGAAGCGCTTCCAATTTTTTCATCAAGTAAATCGTTGTTACCGGAACCAATTCTTGAAAATAATCCAGAATGGATAAAATTATACTGGGCTACGTGGGATTTTGCTTTCCAACATTTGAGGAAACCTCTTCCAGGTTCAACTTTTGTATCTAACTGGCTTGATGAAGCATTTGATGAAGTGGTTACAGCACAATGGGATTTGATTTTTTGTTCGGTTTATGGACGGTATGCACATTCTGTTTTTCCGGCTATTAATAGTCTTGATAATTTATATATCAATCAACACACCGATGGAATGATTTGTCGTATTTTAACCGAGGCAACCGGTGATGATCATTTTTGGGGTCTGGGTATTGAAAATTGCCGTGCAGTGAATCCACCACTTTATGCCTGGGCCGAGATAAACAGCTATAAAATAACTTCAGATAAGAATCGTCTTGCAAAAGCATTTCCCGCGATTGAGAAATACTTCGAGTGGGTTGAAATTAACCGTAAAGGAACCGACACGCCTCATAAACTGTACTGGTCAAACGGACAGGCATCAGGAATGGATAACACGCCCCGTGATAACGGTCGCCCTGAACCGGGTGACGGGTGGGATAGCCATTCTGCAAAAGACCATATGGGTTGGGTAGATTTATCCTGTCAGTTAGTTATCGAATCTAAAAACATTGCTGCTATTTGTGACGTTTTGGGTTATCGTTCGAAAGCAACATACTACAGAAACAAAGCTGATGAAATTGGAAAACGGATTAACAAATGGATGTGGAACGAGCAGGATGGATTGTATTATGATGTGGATGTGAAAGGAAAACAAACAAACTGGAAAACGGTGGCATGTTTTTGGCCTATGTTAGCAGGAATTACTGATGCTGGTAAGGAAGCTAAACTAATTGCCAACCTGAATGATACTTCATCATTTTGCCGTGCTATTTCCATTCCGGCACTTGCTGCAGATCAAAAATTTTATGATCCTTCCGGTCATTATTGGGAAGGAGGCGTTTGGGCACCAACAAATTATGCCGTAATTAAAGGACTGGATCAAACCGGTCATCATGATGTAGCAAGGCAAATTGCAGAAAAGTATATTGCAGGAATGTCGGAGGTGTATCAACGAACTAACACCGTATGGGAACTTTATTCACCCGACAAAATAAAAGGACAATATAAACAGGGATCTTACTCCAATGGGTTGGATTGTGGAAAAGAATATGTAGGCTGGTCAGGTCTTGGTCCGATTGCCATGCTCATTGAAGATGTAATCGGACTGGAAACAGATGCTCCAAATAATACCGTAACGTGGGAACTGACACGTATGGATATGCATGGTATTAAAAACCTCCGTTTTGGGAATGTTACTACTTCAATTTTAGCTCAGTCAAGGATAAGTAAAAACAATGTAAAAATTAATGTCGAATCAAATACTAATTTCAATCTAAAAGTAAATTTCCAGGGGAAATCCTTTTTATACCATGTAAAGATAGGTAGTAATTCATTTGATTGCAAATCAAGTATATAGATATTTGATATGAGTTATTCTGAGCTTTGAAAGATTGTTCATCAGATTGATAAAACAAATCAATGAGAAAAGATTAACCTAATAGCATGTAAGTACTATTGATTACGATAGATTACACCAATTTGTTAATGCATTTTTAAATACGTCTTTTGGCAGAATAATTTTTATATTTGTATTGGTTTTAGTAATATGATTAATTATGAGACCTGTTACATTAATAATAGATTGATGACCTTTGACTCTGCTACTCTTTTGTGAGATGGCATGGGGAATGGTTATATTTAAAAAAGCAAACAGAAAAAGTCATTACTTTGTTTAAAGAACTCATATCAGATTATATCCATTTTCTTCGATGCGAAAAAGCTTACATTTTTTACTTTCAACAATTTTCATTTTGGTCACATTTCAGCAACTTTCTGCTGAATCATTCTCCATTCGAAAATACAATTATCAGAACGGACTGCCCAGTGATAAGGTAGTCAGCGTACGTCAGGACAAATCCGGTCGGATATGGCTCGGTACTACCCGTGGATTAGCTTGTTTTGATGGTTCTGAATTTCACCACTTCTCTAAACAACAACATGGTGCAGGTCACTTATCCCATAACCTGGCGCAAGTGATTCTTCCCATGAATAATGGGGATGTATGGGTAGGCACACCTGATTCGCTTAATATTTACGATTATAAAAAGGACCGTATGTATACGGTGGGAGTAGAGTCTGGATTAACTTATCCGGACGTAACTGCCTTAGCCCATGGTCTGGGTTGTGAATGGGTTGGAACTTTTGGAAAGGGATTATTCAGATTTGATCATAATACCAAAAGATTTAATCCGGTCAAAGTAGTCAACTCTGTGCCTGGAACAGAGCAAATTATGGCCATTTGCGAAGATTCTAACCGTCAGTTGTGGATAGGAACCCGTTATAATGGAGTTTTTTTATATAATCCACATACCGGAAACTGTCACAAAGTCAAAACGAAGGATGCTGAAAGTGCTTTCATTCATGTAATATATCAGGATGTGAGTGGAAATATCTGGATAGGCAGTTCTAACGGTTTCTATTATATTCAGGGAGGAATGTTAGTCGAAGTGGAAACACCCGAATTTAAAGGCAAATGTGTTTACGGTATTGGTGAACAGCCGGCTGGAACAATGTGGGTAGCAGGTGAAGAAATATTCCTGAATTTTAAAACAGAAGAGTTTTTTGATTCGAAGGTGAATACCAAAACCATGTCATTGGCTAAAATGATCTATAAAGATAATAACTCCTTAAAAGGATTGCAGTCAATATTAATAGATGACCATAAAAATGTTTGGGTGGGTTCATATGGTGATGGATTAAGTATCCTGACTTCAAACAAGACATTTCAGTATATTCTGCCGGGTACTAATTTGCCGTTTGGAAATACTCCTTCCGCTGTTTTTGATATACAAAAAAATAAGAAAGGACAACTGCTGATTGCAAAAGAAGGTAATGGGGTGATAACTTTTAATCCTGCTCTTCAACGTGTTGAAACTTCGGTTCCATTTGATGATAATTCAATAAAATCTGTATGTGAAGATAATAAAGGTAACTTGTGGGTGGGTGGTTATACAAAAGGTGTTGCTATGCGAAAAAAAGGGGATTCGCGGTTTGTAAGGTTCAATAAAAACATAAGTTTTCAATCACGAAAAATATTTCAGACATCCGATAATACAATTTACATATCAGGGAATGAAGGATTATTAAAAACAACTACAGAGGGTGCTACATGGACGAATGTGCTAGTCAAATGGTTTGGAAAGAATCCTGATGTACGATGCATTATTGAGACCCCCGACAAACATCTTTGGATGGGAACATACGGTACCGGATTACTGAATTACGACCCTAAAAAAAATGAGTTACAACAGTTTTTAGTGAAGAATGGATTAAAGTCGAATATAATTTATGATTTATTCAGGGAGAAGGATATTCTTTGGATTGCTACAGATGAAGGGCTTGCATCGTACTCATTTTCAACAAAAAGGTTAAATAATATTACACCTTGCAATTTGCTTAAAGGGGTTACAATATTTTCAATTCAAAAAGATTTATCGGACGATTTGTGGTTCTCTACATCATCCGGCATTGCTAATTATCAGAGAAAGAATAAAGAGTTAAAGAATTTTTCTTTCAAAGGATTACCTCCAGTAGGCGAATTTTCGGAAGGATGTTCAGCCATAGATGTAGAAGGTAATATCTATTTTGGAGGATTGAATGGGATGTTAACTGTTAGGGCAAGTAAAAAAAATGACAGCCAGGATATCAGGCATGAGTTGGTTTTTACGAAGTTAATGCTTTTTGACCAACAGGTTATTCCTTTTGATAAATCGATTAGAAATAATCCGTTGAAAGAAAATATCAATATTCAACGTTCTTTAAGCCTTAATGCGAACCAACCCATGTTCTCCATTCATTTTTCTCTCCCTTTTTACGATTCTGAAGTTACGTATTCGTACCGGTTGGAAGGGATAGACCATGAATGGAACCAATTGGGTACTCAAAACTGGGTAACATTCAGAAACCTGGAACCGAAAAAATACACGTTAAAAGTAAGGGCATATACTTCAAATCATAAAAATCCTGTTGAAGCATCTCTTGATTTTGTTGTTAGTCCGCCGCTTTGGTTTTCATGGTGGGCAAAATTATTATATTTTCTGGCAATAATTACAATATTAGTTTTCTTTTGGCGACAAAGTAACAACCGCTTAAAATTATCTCATTCAATTGAACTTGAAAAAGCATTTCGACGCCGCGACAAGGAAATTCATGAAGCTAAACTGGTGTTTTTTACCAATATCAGTCATGAGTTACGTACTCCGTTGACATTGTTGATAGCACCTCTTGACAAACTTATCGCAAATGAGTCAAATCTTATAAAACAAAAAACGCTAAAACTGATCAGTAAAAATGCCAACAGATTGTTACTACTTGTAAATCAAATCCTGGATTTTAGAAAGACAGAAAAAGGAGAAATGAAGCTTCAGGTTCAGGAATTGATATTAACTGATTGGGTGGACGAAATCATTCAAAGTTTCGACGAGATGGCAAAGGAAAAAGAAATCAGTCTGAAATTAGAGTGTCAAAATGAAATTGAAAGAGTCTGGATTGATTCATCCTTAATGGAAAAAGTATGTTTTAATTTGCTATCCAACGCATTAAAATTTTCACATTCAGGTGGTAAAGTTGATTTCATATTACGTGTCAATGAAAAATGGCTGACAATAAATGTGATAGATAATGGAATTGGCATTCAGAATGAATCAAAAGAACAGGTATTTAATCGTTTCTTTCAGGAAAAGACTTTGCTTTCTTCCGGGAACAAACAAACGGGCACAGGCATTGGGTTGCATTTAGTAAAATCAATCGTTGAATTGCATCATGGAGTCATCAGTTTAAGCAGTGAACCCGGGGTAGAGACTGTTTTTACTGTTGCTGTACCGTGTAATAAAGATAGTTATGAACCTGGAGAAATTTTCAGTGTGAAACCATCCATGAATGATGTGTTGAATACGGATGAGATTCTTTCCTTGAATACAAAATTGGAAAATGCTGATGGTAGCCTTCCACAGGTTCTTATTGTCGAAGATAATGATGAATTGCGTGATTATCTGCAGGAAGCTTTATCAGATAGATTTAATGTGTTAAGCTGTGTGAACGGACAAGAGGCAGTGGATATGGCACATAAATTAAATATTGATTTAATAGTCAGTGATGTGATGATGCCGGTTATGGATGGTTTTGAAACCTGTAAAATGTTGAAAAGTGATATTGAAACGAATCATATACCAATTATATTGCTGACAGCGAAATCCGGATTTGATGATATGATCCAGGGATTGGAATACGGTGCAGATGCGTATATTTCAAAACCATTTAATTTGAACCATCTGGTAGCTCAGATGAACAGAATACTCGAGAACAGAGCCATTCTCAGATCGAAATATGTTCAGCCCATGATTTCTTTACTTAAAGAAAATAAAGAAAGTGCTGATAGCAAATTTATGGATGAGATAACTCAATTTATACTTGATCATATAGTTGAAGAAAGTCTGAATGGAAATGTATTGGCTGCTTATTTCCGAATTAGCAGGACAAGCCTGCATCGTAAGTTGAAATCGGTTGCCGGACTTTCTTCAGGCGATTTAATCCGGAACATACGCCTTGCAAAAGCAGCCGAAGAATTACTTTCTACCGATTTGACAATTTCAGAGATTTCATTTCAAAACGGTTTTAATAGTCCATCCTACTTTTCGCTTTGTTTTACAAACTATTTTGGCAAGAGTCCTACAATGTATCGTAACATTTAAAAAAGTATTTCTGTAGAAGGTAAATGATTAAATGAAATTTTAATTCAGGTTGATTGACATTAATTCAATTCAGTCAGAGTGTAATTTATAAAATCATAACTACTACTTATTATTAGAAATATTTTGTATAGTATTTGCTATTCAAAATGTTTCTTTTATTACCGGCCGATTTAGAAATAAAGAATTCATTCCTATCCGTTTGACCTATTCATAAGATTCCTTTTAATTTAAATGGCAAATAATAGTATATTTACTAAAGTGAAGTTAATCAACAGTCTGAAATGCTGATTTAGAATCCATGGAATATGATTATTAGATATGAAACCTTACTTATACACTTTGAAACTACAACTAAAGTGCTTCTTCTTAATATGCGTTAGATTTGCATAGTTTATTTTTGATGTTGAAACTATAAACATTCATTTTTAGATTAGTCATTACAGAATTAAACTATAACAATCAACTTTCAATTATTTCCTTTAAATCAAATCTAATTATTATTAAAAAATCAATCATGAAAAAAAAATTACAACTAATTGCATGCCTTGCTTTAAGCTGCATGACTGCAAGTGCAACAAATGCGTATCTCTTTGATTTTGAAACACCGGAAACAACACCGGCAGCCATTACAAATGCCGGTTATTTAATCCCTGAGAGTCTGGCAGTTATTAATAATCCAGTTCAGGCAGGAATCAATAGTTCCGGCAAGTGTTATAATATTGAAGCCCAGTCAGGAATCGAGTGGTGGGGTGGTGTAAACATGACATTACCTTCAACAACGACTACTGAAACCGTTCGCTATTTGTATCTGCAAGTTCTTGCAACCGCTGAATTTTCTTCTGCTTTTACCATCAGTTTATTTAATAACGGAGGATATACTAATATTACTTTGTCGTCAACTTCTCCTGTTACCTTTTCAACAGAGTGGAAGGAATTATGTTTTAAAATTGATCCGGGAGTGACTTTCTCGGCTGTTCAGTGTGAACCTAACCGGGCCGGGGTTTTCAGTATTGATAATATCCGATTGAGTGATGAAGCACCGGTTATTCCTGAACTGCAACCTTTCTCTTTGAATTTTGAGTCTCAAACGTCTGAAGGCTGGAGTGGCTCTACCAGCAAGGCAACTACTTATTGCGCCCCTACAAACGAATCACCTTTCACCGGATCTTCCGTTGCAAATGCTTCAGCATATTGCATGCGTACCTGGGTGTCAGATGATCCGACAGGAGTAGGTGCCATGTACACTAATATCCATGGTATTACAACTGCTCAAACACGGTATTTACATGTGAAATACTTCTTTTTGTCAAATGAAGATCATCCAACGGAATATAACCAGCCATTGAGGGTCTATGCATTACCCATTGTTACTCCATTCGAAAGTACCAGTTGTGTTCGTAACCAATGGCATGATGTCACCATTGATTTAGGAATCGGAACAATCGTAAATTCTCTAATTTTCAACATAAACGACTGGTGGGTCACCACGGGGCTTGATGATATTCAATTGGATGGGAATCCAATCCGTGTAGACTTAACAACAGGGATTCGGGAATTAAAATCTGCCTTAACGTTCATCCCTCTACATAAGAGTGTTATGATTAATAATATTACCGGTAAAACGAATGTTTTTATCTATAGTCTGACAGGAACTCTTTTGAAACATACAGAAGTAAGTACTACAACAATCATTGATCTAAATAAAGGGCTGTATATTATCAGGGCTGTTGATTCAAATGGAACTATCGCCAAAAATATCCTGATTGATTAATATTAGAAATTCAACAGAACAGGTTCAACTGAAATATTGTCCCTGTTCTGTATGAATAACAACTAGTCAGAATGCGCTTAGTTGCATAAATTAAATATATCTTAAATAATTTTGCAATTATGAATTAAATTACGGCAGGATTTAAAAATGCCTGAACAATTAAATCAGGAAATGGATAGTATGAAACCCTCATCTCTAATATGAAATAAGGTTCAGGATCCTGATTAGTTAAAGTTCAAAATTGAAACAGTGATTACATATTTTGAAACGACAACAAAAGTAAATCATCTGATTAAATATTATTTTTGTCATGGATTATTGATACAACTTTTACCTGTTGATATAAAATTCAACTTTCGAAAGTGTTCTGAAAACTATATAGTTGATACCAAATAAACACAAAAATATCATGAAAAAAAAATTACTTTTTATTGCAGGTCTTGCACTGGGTTGTATGACTGTATGCGCCACAAATGCGTATTTATATGACTTTGAATCACCGGCATCTTCACCGGTTAAGATTACGAATTCAGGATGGCTTTATCCTGAGAGCCTGAACATAATTGATAATCCGATTCAGGATGGTATCAATGCGTCAGCAAAGTGTTTTACTTTTGAAGCCCAAAACGGGATAGAATGGTGGGGCGGTCCGGTATTGAGTTTACAATCAGTTTCCACTACAGAAACAACCCGATATCTTTACATTCAGATACTGGCTGAAGATGATTTTTCTTCTAACTTTCAGATAGGACTGTTTAATGATAATGCAGATGGTTCGTATGCCGATTTAGGTATTAATCTGGTACCAACCAAGCCTGCCAATTATACAACCAAATGGAAAGAATTCTGCTTTGTGATCAATCCCGGAGTTACCTTTTCTGCCTTACGCCTTCAACCCTGGATGTGGGGTGTATTTTACATTGACAACATTCGATTAAGCGATGTAGCTCCAATCATTCCCGAAATTAAACCATTCTCAATTAACTTTGAAAATGCAGCACAAAGTACAGGTTGGAGTATCTTCTCAAAAGAAGGTGAAGTATACAGAACTACTACTAATGAAGACCCTTTTACACAATCTTCTGTTGTAAATTCTTCTGATTCATGCTTGCGGGTTTGGATTACAAACGGTATGTGGTTGGATTATGGAGGAGCAAAATATAATAACATATATGGTGTAACTACTGAAAAAGCTCATTATTTACATGCAAAATACTTCTTTTTGTCAAATGAAGATCACCCTTCTGAATATAATCAACCCCTAAGAGTATTTACAGAAGCAAATGATACACCATTTGAAAGTACGAGCCTCCCACGAAAAGAATGGCATGATGTAACCATTGATTTAGGTGTAGGAACACTTATTAAATTTCTTAACTTTAATATCAATGATTATTGGGTTACAATGGGATTAGATGATATACAACTTGATGGCAGTCCCATTCGTGAAATTCTAACAACAGCTACTCCCGGACTTGTAAATTCCAATATTTCATTTATTCCAGTCAACAATGGTGTATTTATTAATGGAGTAACCGGTACGATGTCAGTCAAAGTTTACAGTTTGACCGGAAATATGGTTAAATCGGCAGTCATTAATACCTCTTCTTCTATCAGTCTTCCTAAAGGTTTTTTTATCATCAAAGCAATTGATTCCTATGGAAGTATCGTTCATAAAATCCTGATAAAATAATTCAGTTAATCTCCGGCAGGGGCAGATAAGATGTTGCCCCTGCTAGTATCATTCTCACTAATCTTGCAAAAAATCACCTATGATTTCATTTAAAATTCATCAACGATTAAAATACACAATGATAATTTTTTTATTATTGTTGACTTTTCCGGTTATTGCACAGAATACGATCACAATAAAAGGTACTGTAGTTTCTGAATCCGACCGTTCACCCATTATTGGTGCAACTGTCTTAGTCAAGGGAACCGGTATAGGTACTGTTACCGACGTGAATGGCGAATATTCATTGTCTATACCTGAAACAGCTAAAAGTATCGAAATATCCTATCTTGGAATGACTCCCATATCAATTCCTTTCAATAAAGATAACATCAACACTTTCCGATTCATTGAAATGCGCGAAAACACGCAGTTACTATCAGATGTGGTAGTGGTTGGTTTTGGAACCCAAAAAAAGGAGAGTGTTATTGGTGCCATTCAAACAATAAAAGCAAAAGATCTGATTGTACCTTCCAGTTCCCTTACATCTGCTTTTGCCGGGAAAATAGCCGGCGTAATTGCGGTACAACGAACCGGAGAACCAGGAGCAGATGGAGCCAGTTTCTGGATTCGGGGTATATCTACTTTTGCTGGACCAACGAATCCGTTGATTATTATGGATGGCGTTGAAATATCTGCTACTGACCTTAATACTATTGCACCTGAGTCCATTGAGAGTTTCTCTATCCTGAAAGATGCTACGGCCACTGCACTTTACGGTGCTAAAGGAGCAAATGGTGTCATGGTGGTAACTACTAAGAGTGGCAAGGACATGGATAAACCTAAAATCAATGTCCGAATGGAATACAATACGACACAACCAACACAACTTCCCGGATTTGCTGATGGCGTTACATATATGAAATTATACAACGAAGCACAGTTATCACGAAATTCGTCGGCAACCCCATATTATACGCAAGACAAAATCCAGGGAACTGAAAATAAATTAAATCCATTTATCTATCCAAATGTTGACTGGTATGGGTTACTTTTCAAAAATGCGTCCCAAAACCAATCTGCCAATTTGAATGTGATGGGAGGATCAAAAAAAGTGGATTACTTTATTAATGCCGCTTTCTATAACGAAACGGGAATGTATAAAAACAATTCGTTGAATGCCTTTGCCAATAACAATATTAATCAACAACGATTTACATTTCAAAATAACATTAATGCACAACTAACAAAGACAACGAAAATTGGTTTGCGTATTATGACCGAAATCCGTAATTTAGACGGACCTGGTGAAACTTCCCAGACACTCTTTAATAAAGCCATGCAGGTTAATCCTGTTGAATTTCCAGCCTTTTTTCCGGCAGAAGATGATACAAAACACATATTCTTTGGCAATAAATCAAACTATGGGGTTGGTAATCCACTGGCCATGTTTTTATCGAATCAAAAGAATGAATTTGAAGCCACTGTATTATCCTCGTTTAATATTAATCAAAAATTGGATTTTATAACCAAAGGTCTTTCAGTAAGAGGATTGGCTTCTTTTCAACATTGGTCAAAAAAATCAACGGTACAAGGTTATATACCATACTTTTATGAAATAACTTCATATGACCCTGCTACGTATAACTATACGCTTAATCAAATAGCCACAGGAACAGAAGCAATCAGCGTTACACAACTGAATTACGGACTAACCAGCACGGTTAATCTGCAATCTGCCATTGATTATGAACGAACATTTGGCAGTAAACACAACGTTTCAGCTATGTTACTTTATCATCAAAGGGAGTTTAGAAGTTCTTCGACCGATATGTATGGAAATTTTCCATCTGATAATGTGTATAAACTCTTGCCTTACCGTGAACAAGGTTTGGCTGGCCGTGCAACTTACAATTATGATACCCGTTATTTTGCTGAATTTAATTTTGGATACAATGGAAGTGAAAACTTTAAACCGGGAATGCAATATGGTTTCTTTCCTTCCGTTGCAGCAGGATATCTTATTTCGAACGAAAAATATTTTAAACCAATAGTTGATGTTATTAGCTTATTAAAAATAAGAGCTTCCTACGGGTTAGTCGGTAATTCATTCTCAGACCCCCGCTTTCCATATAATACAGAGGTTAAACTTAACAACAGTGATCGCGGATATACGTTCGGAGATCAATGGAATAACTCCTTGAATGGCTATTCAATTACGAAATATGGTCAGGATGGGGCTACCTGGGAAACAGGTAAGAAGAGTAACCTGGGACTTGAACTCGGACTTTTCAACCAGTTGACAATTATTACTGACGTGTTTCAGGAAATTCGAAGCGGAATCTTTATGCAACGCCGTGTTATACCAACTACAGTTGGTATTGGAGATGCTCTTCCATATGCAAACATTGGAAAAGTAAAAAATAATGGGTGTGATATATCCATGGAGTTTAACCATTCCTTTAAACCTGATATTATTCTTTCGCTCAGAGCTACTTTAACTTATGCAGCGAATGAACTGTTGGATAGGGATGAACCACAACAACTTTTTGCTTATCAGTCGGAAATTGGACAGCCGTTAAATGGTAATTTTGGTCTTATTGCCGATGGACTATTGACACAACAGGATATTCAGAATATTGCGGATGGGAAACAAGCCAAACCTACTTTCTCTGCCATTGTCCTTCCTGGTGATATCAAATACAAGGATCTTAATAACGATGGAGTGATTGATAATTTCGACCGTACGTTTTTTGGCAAACCAAGGGTGCCACAGACCATATATGGGTTAGGTGGCTCTTTCAAATACAAAGCATTTGATTTCTCTCTGTTTTTCCAGGGAGCTGCTCAAACTACGTTAATGATGAATGGCATTCACCCGTTTGGAAATTATAGATTTCAAATTTACAACTTTATTGCAAACGACCACTGGTCGGAAAGCAATCCAAATCCAACTGCCGGATATCCCAGATTAAGTGATACAGATAACTCCAACAATACTCAATCCTCCACATTTTGGGCAAAAGATGGTTCGTTCCTTCGGTTAAAAAATGCTGAGGTGGGATATACCTTCAAGTTTATGCGTGCTTATGTAAATGGCAGCAACTTGCTTACTTTATCAAATTTCAAATACTGGGATCCTGAAGTAGGATCAGGATCTGGTATTGCATACCCTACTCTTAGAGTATTAAATATAGGTATTCAAATGACATTTAATTAATTAATCTAAAAATGAAAAATAAAATAATCATAGGAGCATGTATGTTATTCATATGCTCTTCATGCAACTACCTGGATATAATTCCTCCTAATGTTGCCACCATTGATGATGCATTTCAAAATGAAACCAATGCACAAAAGGCATTGTATACCGTATATTCATATATGCCTAAATTTTCGGATGTACGTCAAAACGTCGATTGGATGCCCACTGACGAATTTATTCACAATGGCGACAATTACTGGTTTCCATCGATCAATATCTATACCGGTGAAAACAGTTCTACACAGCCTACAGCCAATTTCTGGTCACACTTTAAAATGTGGCGGATAAATTATCCTCTTTATGAAGGAATCCGATCCGGATATTTGTTTTTAAGCCGTATTGATGAGGTTAAAGGAATGGACCCGGCAAAAGTGATAGAATGGAAGGCGGAAGTCAAATTCTTAATAGCCTATTACCATTATTTATTATTACGTTATTACGGTCCGATTGTACTGGTGGATAAATTAATTTCGCTTGATACACCAGCGGAAGAATTGTTTCAGAACAGATCCTCTTATGATGAATGTGTCACTTGGATAACCTCACACCTTGATGAAGTTATACCTGATTTGCCTGTAACATTAAACCCCTCGGATTATGGTAAACCAACACAAGCAGCAGCTAAATCCATTAAATCGAGGATGCTGCTCTATGCAGCCAGTCCTTTATTCAATGGGAATACTGAATATTATGCTGACTTTAAAGATAAGAAAGGAATCAATCTTACTAACCAGGTGTATAACAATGAAAAATGGAAAACTGCACTGGATGCTGCAACAGATGCAATTACAACTGCACAGACTGCAGGTTGCCAGTTATATTCTCACAATCCGGCCGTAACTGATACGTTTCAGCAAGCAGTAAATAATGCCCGTTACACGATGGTTGATCCCTGGAACAAAGAACTCGTATGGGGATATACAGGTTGGAATGAAGATAACTATCAGGAAGATTCATACCAGTGCCTGGCAGCCCCCCGTAATCCTGGTCAGGGAGGAATTCCTTATGAAATGCTGGCCCCGACATTATCTATGGCTTCCATGTATTACACAAAGAAAGGACTGCCAATTGATGCAGATCCTGATTTTGATTATCTCAACCGGTTTACGACATTCACAATGATTAACGGAGAACAGGTGGCTAATTTCAATCTTAACCGCGAACCGAGATATTATGCAAGTATCGGATACGACCGTGGTAATTACGAAATAAATAATACAACCGTTCAGTTGAAAATGCGGTATAAAGAAGCACATGGAAAACCTCAGACTACAGCCAATTATAGTCCTTCCGGTTTCTTAGTGAAAAAAGGAGTTCATCCGCAATCGATATTTGAAAGTATAACAAAACGGACACTCAAAAAATACCCATTCCCACTTGTCAGGTTTAGTGAATTGTACCTCAATTATATAGAGGCTTATGTAGAATATTATAATAAACTTGATGGACAGGCACTGGTTTATCTGGATGCGATCAGAGCTAAAAACGGACTTCCAAAATGGGAAGATGTAAAAAATATGGCTTCACGTCCAATTTCCGACAGGGAAGTTATTCGCACAGAACGACTCATTGAACTGGCCTTTGAAGGACATCATTTTCATGATATCCGTCGCTGGAAAGAAGGTGAAAAATACTTCAACGGTGTAACACAAAACCTGGATATCAATCAGACAACTCCTGCGAAATTCTGGCGTATCGTGAATACTGTTGAAATATACCCCCGTATTTTCAGGACTCCTCAGGATTATCTTCAACCAATCTATGCTGAAGATATTAAAATTAACCCAAACTTAATTCAAAATCCGGGTTATTAATGTTAAACATGGTTGGTGATATCAATAAAAAAAATATTACATTAAAGCCAATTGTAAAATAAATTTATTTATTTCTTTGAAATATACGGATGAATTCTGTATTTCTCTAAGAAATGAAAAATAAATTGATGTGATTTATCCTTAAAAACTAAAAAATGAAATTTCGACTTTTGATTATAGTCTTGCTGATTTGCCATCAAATTAATTTATCACTTATGGCGCAAACACCATTTGTGATAAATACTGATCAACCCCAACAAGAAATTGACAACTTTGGAGCTTCCGACTGTTGGACCATGTACAAATTCGGTAAATATGCAACTGAAGAAAATATAAACAAAGTTGCCGATTTGTTTTTTAGTAAAGAACTCGATTCATCCGGTAATCCCAAGGGCATTGGACTTTCTATGTGGCGTATGAATTTTGGAGGAGGGAGTAATGATAATGTGTTTGGTGCCTTTCGTGATATCCGTGGACGTACCCCATGTATCATGAAAAAAAACGGTTATTTTGACATGGACCTGACAGGAACATGTGGCGGACAATTTAAGTTTCTTAAAAAAGCAAAGGAACGTGGTTGCGAATATACATTAGGTTTTGTTAATTCTCCACCATACTTTATGACCCGAAACGGTGAAACAACTGGAAATAATAATATCGAATATGCCCAAAAACTGAATCTTGATAGCGCAGGTATTGAAAAATTCACGGATTATCTGACTGAAGTTGTAAAAAAAACGTCTGAAACCCATGGTGTTACTTTTGATTATGTCGATCCCGTAAATGAACCGGAATGGACTGCGAATATGGGAGAAAACAACCATGCCAACAACAATGATATCAAGAAAATAAGTGTGTCTCTAAATAAAAAACTTTTAGAAAAAAACCTTTCTACTCAGATTTTAGTGCCCGAATCCGGTACTTTAGAATTCCTCTATAATAACCGTGATTTGGGCCCTGGAATCGATAGCTCATTGTATGGAAATAAAGTTGAAAATTTCTTTGGAAATGCACAATCTTCCTCTTATATCGGTGATCTTTCAAAAGTTGCACACATAACTTCAGCACATGCCTATTGGTTAAATTACCTGGATGGTCAAATAATTAATACCAGAAAACCTTTGCCGCTTGTACTCAATCTATATAATACGAAGTATTGGCAAACTGAGTATTGTGCCATGGAAAATGCATTTGATGAATTTGTTACGGAAAGTGGAAGTGTTGATCTGTCGATAAATTATGGACTTTATATTGCAAGGGTTATACACATGGATCTTTCGGTTGCAAATGCTTCAGCCTGGCATTGGTGGCTTGGACTAACAGATGTTTCATACAAAGATGGTTTGTTGTACCTCAAACTTAATAATACGTATAATGTTGTACAACAACTTGCAACTACCAGTGATGGAAGTGTTCCACAAATTAAATATGCTGAGGTCTATGGAGCAGCAGAAGTTGTGGTACCTAAAGCACTTTGGTGTTTTGGAAATTATTCGCGGTTTATTCGTCCGGGTGCAAAACGTTTGACTGTTTCCAGTATATTCGGAGTTGATAACATCACAGGTTTAATGGTTTCGGCCTACCAGAACAAAGATGGGAAAATAGTAACGGTAGTACTTAATTATAGCAAATTTGAAAAGAGTATTACTCTCAACGTATCTGACCGAAATAATGTACTGTTTACACCCTATATTACCTCCGATTTACCTGCTGATAATCTCCGGGCACTTACTCCGGTATCCGGTAATTCTACTTACATAATTCCTGCCCGTTCAATTATTACTTTTGTTGAAGGAGGAGTTGTAAGTGCTGTATCCGACTCATATAATAATCAAGCAATTCAATGGCATGTAGAAGATGGTTCAGTGATTATCCGAAACGCTGAAAATACAAATGTAACTATTTATGATACTGTGGGAAGAATAACAGCCACTCGAAAGGTTGTTAGCAATGAGGAAAGAGTCAACCTATCCTCCCGGTTTAATATTGTTTGCATTGAAAAAGACGGAGCAATTATAGACCGGTTTAAAGTGATAAAAACCAATCCCGGAAAATAACATATAAATTTTACTGGAATAAACATTTAAATAGCTTCGAATAAAACCAATTAAATTAGTTAGTTAGATTAAGCTTTTCGTCTGAAATTGCTTTGATACCCTCGCTTTTATTATATACTACTAAAAAATTACTTCTTATTTAAATGATGATTTTAAAAGTAGGCTCATTTTTTATTAATATTGAGATAATAATGAATTATTTGATTACTTATTTCCTGAATTAAGAATAAGTATTCTTCTGTTTGAATAATAAAACCAATTAAAAAACACAATCAACTTATAATATTATGACAGATTTAAATGTATTGTATGAATCTATTTTAGGTGGCAAGCTGGAGCCAGCTGTAGCAATTACGGAAGAAGCAATTGTCGAAGGTTTGGATCCACAGATGATAATTAATGATTACATGATAAAAGCAATGGAAGAAGTAGGCGCTCGTTTTGAATGCGGCAAAGCCTATGTACCAAATTTACTCATGTCTGCTAGAGCCATGAAGGGTTCTTTGGATTTATTGAAACCACTTTTGCAAGGTGATATTTCCTGTTCCAAGGGAAAAGTGATAATTGGTACCGTACAAGGCGATTTACACGATATAGGAAAGAATATTGTAGCTTCCATGCTCGAAGGGTGCGGATTTGAAGTGATTAACCTTGGAGTAGATGTGTCCGGGGAAAAATTTGTAGAAGCAATTAAGGAGCATCATGCGGATATTGTTTGTATGTCAGCTTTGCTTACCACCACAATGAGTTACATGAAAGATGTAGTGGTAGCTATTGAAGCTGCAGGATTGAGAGACAAAGTAAAGATTATGGTCGGAGGTGCTCCGGTGACACAATCCTTTGCAACCAAAATCGGAGCAAATGGCTTTAGTGAAAATGCAAATAAAGCAGTTCAAAAAGCAAAGGAGTTAATGGATGCAAATTAAGTTTTATGCAAACTTTTCAACTCCAGCTAGATGATTTAACGTTAGACAAAGATGAAATTTATTTAAATCTTGGTTATGGTGGAACAGTACCTGACAATTACATTCGGAAAATGCTGGAGGATATTCTCGAAAAAGCATATGAGATTTGCCGTCCGCATGCCGGTTATATTCTTTGTGAAGGTTTGATGTCCGGTATAGATGAAATAAATCTGAACGGTGTGTCCATGAAAATTGGACGAATTATAGGCAATTATTTACAAACGGCTTCCCTCTTCGGGGCATTTGTGGCTACTGCGGGCAAAGAATATGAAGATTATCTCTATCGGTTGAAACAATCCGGGGATACAGTTTATGAATTTTTGGCAGATGCTGTAGGTTCGGAAATTGCAGAAGCATCCGTCCGTTATGTTACTGGAAAGATCACCGAAGAAGCAGCAAAAAAAGGATTATTTAGTACAAATTCTTACAGTCCGGGATATTGCGGGTGGCATGTCCGGGAACAAAAACTCCTGTTCTCACTTTTCCCTGACGAACCCTGCGGGATAAAACTCAATACTTCGTGCCTGATGAATCCGGTAAAATCGGTGAGTGGTATCGTCGGTTTAGGAAGAACGGCTGAATTAGCTCCATATGGATGTGCTATTTGCGGATTGCAGACCTGCTATAAGCAAAGAAGTGTCCGTTAAAATCAACCCGGAAGAACTTTGAAATATAAGAGAATTAATCAGATTAAAATATTGATCTCAGATTGAAACAGAAATAATAATATTTATTTAAAAAATTAATTGATTATGAATATAAATGATTGGGTCAAACAGATAATTATTTCGAAAGAACGCGTTGCGATTCCAATAATGACTCATCCTGGTATCGAGATGATAAATAAAACGGTAAGCGAGGCAGTTCAGAATGGAGAGATTCATGCAGAAGCGATTTTAAAATTAGCAGAGACATTCCCATTGGTAGCTTCTACTGTTATAATGGACTTAACCCTTGAAGCAGAGGCTTTCGGGTGTAGAATTGAATTTCCTAAGGATGATATGCCTCATATCCTGGGCAGATTAGTCAGTAATTCTATGGAAGTTGAGAAACTTCAGGTACCAGATCTTACCGAAGGTCGTATTCCGGAGTACCTGAAAGCTAATATGCTTACAGTAAAGTTAATTAAAGATAAACCTGTGTTTGCCGGGGTGATTGGACCATTTTCTCTGGCAGGACGCCTTTATGATATGACGGAAATTATGATGGGTTGCTATATAGAGCCTAATGTAATCGTTGCTTTATTAAATAAATGTACCGAATTTATTATTAAGTACTGCCAGGAACTTAAACGAATAGGTTGTATGGGGGTGGTTATTGCTGAACCAGCTGCCGGTTTATTATCCAATGAAGATTGCCTGATTTTTTCTACTGCCTTTATAAAACGTGTGGTTGATGCTCTTCAAGATGATTCTTTTCTGATTATTCTTCACAATTGCGGGAATAAAGGGCATTGTACTGATGCGATGGTTAAAACAAATGCTGGTGCATATCATTTTGGAAATGCAATAGATTTAGTGGAAACTTTAAAAATATGCCCTAAAGATAAACTTGTTATGGGAAATATCGATCCTGTTGGTGTGTTAAAAATGGGCTCGCAGGAAGAAGTAAAAGCTATAACTTATGATCTTTTGATGAAGACATCAGAATTTGAGAATTTCGTTCTTTCCACCGGGTGTGATTTGCCTCCGCATGTCCCGATAGCTAATATTTGGGCTTTTTATGAAGCTTTGAAAGACTTTAATGACAATAGTAATAAGGAATGCTAATGTTGTGCAACTAGTTTCTGAAAATACAAAATATTTAAAAAATTAAAATTCTATCATGATGAACACAAAATCAGAAGTAAATTATATTGGTCCGTTTATTACATTGGTTTTCCTGTTTTTTATTGTTGGATTTTTGACTACGGCTAATGGTCAGTTTCAGGGACCGTTAAAGGCTGCATTTTTGAGCAATGCGGGCGATCTGAAAAATACTTTTGCCACCTTAATTTCTTTTTCCTGGTTTCTTGCTTATCCATTAACAGGTGGAATAGGGTCATCATGGGTAATTAAATTTGGGTATAAAGGGACTTTAATAAGAGCTTTGTTGATAATGATTTTAGGTCTGGGCATATTCTTTTTGTCTTCCTGGTATTATGAGATATTTCCTTTATCTACAGTTAAAATCAGCTCTGCTATCATTCCTGTCGGATATTTTATTTTTCTTCTTGGATCCTTTGTCGTAGGGACAGCTGCCACGTTTATGCAAGTGGTATTAAATCCGTATCTGGCTGCCTGTAATATAAACGGGACACAACCCGTTCAACGTTTAAATATTGGAGGATCGTCAAATTCGATCGGTACTACGCTTGCTCCTTATTTTGTAACGGGAATTGTTTTTGGTGGCTTATCCATGGAAAAGGTGCAGGTAAATCAATTAATGGTTCCATTTCTGGTACTCATGGTAGTAATTGCAATAATAACTCTGATACTTTCCCGTATTTCATTGCCTGAAATTGAAGAAACCAAAACGGAAAAAGGAGAGAAACCTGAGAAAAACATTTGGTCGTTCCGTCATCTGACATTGGGAGTTATTGCTATATTTTTCTATGTAGGTGCTGAAGTGGCCATCGGAGCAAACTTAAATTTGTTTGCCATAAGCCTGGGAGGTTCATTCGCTACCAGCGCAGCCATTATGGCAACTTTATACTGGGGCGGCATGTTGTTAGGGAGGCTAATTTCAAGTTCTTTGAGCAGTATTTCCCCACAAATACAGTTGGCTGTTACCAGCATTCTGGCCTCAGTTTGTATTCTGGTTGCAATTGTGCTGAATAATCCCTGGCTGCTGGTAGCGGTAGGTTTGTTTCATTCTGTCATGTGGGGATCCATATTTACCCTTTCTGTGAATAAACTCGGGAAATATACGTCCAAAGCATCAGGCATTTTTATGATTGGTGTGTTGGGGGGCGCCTTCATTCCATTGCTTCAGGGCGGTCTGGCTGATGCTTTCGGCTGGCGCTGGACCTGGTTGCTGATCATCATAAGCGAAGTGTATATCCTTTACTATGCACTTTCAGGATCCAGGGTTAAGCAATCGGTGTAACTTACAAAATAACCTTGAACCAGGGTTAAAAAATCAAGAACCAAGATCAAAGATCCATAATCCATAATCAAAGAACAATGAACATCAAACACTCAACACTGAACACGAAACGCAGAACGCGGAACGCGTAACACAAAATAAATCACACAATTAAGTCTAATCAAATGAACCAATTTAAAAAATTACGTTGGGTATTCTTATTGCTTATTACACAGAATACTTTGAGTCAGACAAATCTGACTGTTATTCCTGAAACGAAGTATCAAACTGTAGAAGGATGGGGTGCTTCCTTGTGTTGGTGGGCAAATGTCGCCGGAGGATGGTCTGACGCCAAAGTGGATTCTTTATGTACATGGATTACAAGTCCTACCGGTTTAAACCTGAATGTCTTTCGTTATAATATCGGTGGAGGCGAAAATCCGGCACACAGCCATTTCAGATTCGATGCATATATGCCCGGATTTAAAGCTACTGAGGCATCAGCATATAATTGGGGTGCAGATGCCAATCAACGGCGTATATTGTTGAAATTGAAAGCTAAACGTAACGATTGTATATTTGAGGCTTTTTCTAATTCTCCACCTTATTGGATGACTCAGAATGATTGTTCAGGAGGAAAACCGACTCCAATTATTACCTATCCAGGCTTAAACAACCTGAAAGACGATCATTATACTGCTTTTGCCGATTACCTGACAGATGTGGTAAAGTATTATCACGATACCTATGGAGTGACTTTCCGAACCCTGGAACCGTTTAATGAACCGGAAATCGCTAATAGCTGGGTAGGAACAAACTGTAACCAGGAAGGTTGCGCCTTTAGTCCATCCAATGAAATAAAACTGATGAATGAGGTGTATAGCAAACTGAGTTCAAAAGGAATGCTGAGTTATTGTACTATTAGTTCCAATGATGCCAATAACATAGATGATGCTGTATATGATATCAATCAGTTTATATCAGCAGGTATCATGTCAAAATTATCTCAGTTCAATACCCACTCATACAAAGGTTCTCAACGTTCACAGATCCAGCAACAAGCTGCCCAGCAAGGGAAGCGTTTGTGGCAATCGGAAACCGGTCCTCTTAATTCAGGAATTACAACAGGCAGTTATGACAATAATCTGTATATTGGAGCCCGTTGCATTGATGATATGGTAAATATGAAACCTGTGGCATGGTGCGATTGGCAAATACTGGACCAGGGCGATGAATGGGGTTTGATTCATTATGATAATTCGAATCAATCCTTCTGGAAAAACAAAAATTTTTATACCCGCATGCAAACAACGCGATTCATCAAACAGGGTTATATCATTGTCAATACGAACCAACCGGATGTGCTGGCAGCGATTAATCCGGCATCGACCGAACTGGTTTTGGTATTTTGCAATCAAACAACCTCCGATAAAAACTACAACATTGCACTTAATATGTTTGGTTCAACAGGCTCATTAGCAAAAGTGTACCGCACGACCCAGGGATATCATCTGACACACTGGTCAGGTTCGGCTTACAATGTATATACCTATCAAACCAAAACAGGTTTGGCAAATGGAACTTATACCGCTAAAGTCTGGGTAAAAAGCAGTGGAGGACAAAATACCTGCTTCTTCGAGGTGAAAGATTTCGGTGGCCAGATAAGGTCCACTATTACAAGTAATAATGGGGCATGGACACTGTACACAATCCCCAATATAAAAGTTATAAACGGGCAATGTACCATTGACATTTATTCTGATTCACCCGCAAATAATTATCTTGCTGCTGATAATTTCGAGTTTTATAACAATACTAATTCCGGAGTAAATTTGATGGCCAATCCCGGATTAGATAATGATTTTACTTCAACCCAGACACCATCCGGTTGGAGTGAAACAGGTTCGAATGTTACTGCAAGTTATAGTGAACCGGGCGATATGACTGACGAAAATTGCAGTCAATTAAAGGATGTTTCAATATACAACCAGTTCTTGTCGTTTACATCAGTAAAGAAATCGACAAATACACTTGTTATTCCTGTTACTGCAGCTGTATATTATAAAATAAAGAATCGTAATACAGGCGAATATATTCACAATGAACATAAAACAGGCAAAGCCGAAGTAAGCAGTATTGGTGCTCCCGGATGGTGGAGTGCACAGTGGGCCCTGGAAAATTCAGGCGATGGATACACCCTTTTCCGAAACCGCAATACAGGCGAATATATGAATATTCAGAATAATTATGGCTATGTACAGGTTAATGCCGGAAATCTTGCATGGTGGAATGAACAATGGTTATTGGAAGATGCCGGTAGTGGATATAAAAAATTTAAAAATCGAAGCAATAGCCAATACATGCATATTGAAAACATGCTCGGGTATGCTCAATACAGTGCTTTAGGTAATCCCGACTGGTGGAGTGCCCAATGGATATTTACGGATAGTAACAGTTTATTAGCTCCGGCCTTAATAAGCGGTGATAACCAGTCAAAATTTGCAGGATTGAACATTTTTCCAAATCCATCAAATGACGGCATATTTAATTTGACTTTGCATGGAATGAATATATCCGAAAAAATGAATGTAGAAATTTTTGATATGAATGGAAAACTTGTTTATAAACTATATAATCTTGAAAACAAGGATATGACATTGAATACAAAACTGAAACCGGGATTATACATGTTCAAGGCAACTTCACAAAGCCAAAATTTTGTTCAAAAAATATTGATAGAAAAATAAATTTAAAAGTTTCATTGTTTTTAAGAAAAATCAAGCTTAATTTGTTAAAAATAAAAAACCATACAAATATTAATTTTGTATGGTTTTTGGCATTGTACCACACTGCAGAATTATTTTTTTTGTGGAATGATATGTAAGGGTGCGTGTACTCTCGAATTATTATTTAACAGTGTATTAATTTATATATTTTATTAAATAAGACATTTAATTATTCCATTTATTTACATACTAACTTATATTCGTTTTTTTAAAATGAGTTAATTGAATTTGCTACTCGTTTTTACCAACAAAATCCATGGGTCGTACTCCAAACTGCTTTTGAAAACACTTGCTGAAATAGGAAGGATTATTAAATCCAACCATATAGGCTATTTCGTTGATCCGGTATTCTTTCTGATTCAGGTATTCTGCTGCTTTCTTCAATCGGATCAGCTGAATCAGTTCATTGGGGGTAATATCGGCCAGGGTTTTTATTTTGGCAAATAAACCGGAACGACTGATGAAAAGTGCTTCAGCAAGCAGATCGATGGTAAAATCCTCGTTTGAAATGTTCTGTTCGATGACATCTTTCACTTTTGTCAGAAATTGTTCATCCGCCGAATTGCCCGCGATGGTAGTTATGGGTACGAATGGCATCTCGGAGTATTTTTTTCGCAACAAACGCCTTGATTCAATCAGGTTATCGATTTGAGCTTTCAGATGATGAATTGAAAATGGTTTTTCAATATATGAATCGGCTCCTAAATTCAGTCCATCGATTTTGGTATCCAGATCTGTTTTAGCTGTCAGTAAAACAAACGGGATATGGCTCAACAGTATGTTCGACCGGATTGCTTTACAAAATTCCAATCCATCCATACGGGGCATCATTAAATCACTAATGATCAGATTCACTTCGGTTTTCTTTAATTGTTCCAATGCTTCAATTCCGTCATTGGCTGTCAGTACCACATATTCGGAATTAAAATTTGTTTCCAGAAAATTACGCATGTCAGCATTATCTTCTACAATAAGTAATACAGGCTTGCCGGTTTTAGTGTTAGTATTGGAAATGTCTGTTGGAGATAACACATTGGATAAAACAGGTAAAACAACCTGACTGCCTTTTGGAGTATTCTCATTTACTGTTGTTTTAGAAGTATTCAGCGGAATATTAATGCTGAATGTAGCTCCGTTGATGGGAGAGTCGGTTACTTTCACACTGCCATGATGTGCTTCTGTAATGCTTTTTACCAATGAAAGTCCGATTCCCGTTCCCTGTTTGTTTTCGGAGGGTACCTGATAAAAAGGGGTGAATATCTTTTCTTTTTCCATGTCAGATATACCGTTGCCATTATCCTGAACCCTGATTTCAAAAGATTCTGATTCGGGATACAAGTAACACATGACATCAATTTTATTGGTGGTGAATTTCATGGCATTTGTCAGCAGGTTACTCACAACTTTTGTAACCGCTTCTATGTCGATTATCGCTTCAAATTCCTTGTTGGGACAATCGAAGGAGAAAATAATCTTATTTTGCTCCATCATAGGTTTAAACCGATCGGTAACACTACAAAGTAACTGGTATATATTCTGCCGGCTGAAATTCAATACAAATGCTCCCTGTTCTACTTTTCTGAAGTCGAGAAGCTGATTCACTAATTGAAGCAAACGCTGACTGTTGCGATCAATGATATTTAAATCGTGGCGAATGAAATCGGGGAAACTGATTAATGCAGTCATTATTTTTTCCAACGGACCAATGATCAGCGATACCGGAGTGCGTATTTCATGGGCTATCATTGTGAAAAACTGTATCTTGGCATTGTACACTTCTTTTTCCTTTTGCTGGTTTAATTCTTTCAGTTCTTCGTTGTGTCGACGTTCGGCCCGTAATCGGGTGTTTCTTAACAATAAAAAGAGCCCGAAAAGAGCCAACAGAAAATAAATCATCTGAAAACCTGTGGACAACCAGAAAGGCGGATGAATAACAATTATGATCGATGTGCCCTGATTATTCCAAAGTCCATCATTGTTCGATGCTTTTACACGGAAAATATATTCTCCTGCTGGTAAGTTTGTATAGGTTGCTTTGTGTTGTTTTACATAATTCCAGTTTTTATCAAAGCCTTCGAGTTTATACGCGTACATGTTCTTTTCAGGAGTTATATAACTCAAAGCAGCATAACCCAGACTGAATACATTCTGTTTATACGATAAATCAATCTGCTTCATTGTACCGATCGATTGAGTCAGGGGACTATTAGGCCCGATTTCCACCTCTTTGTTGAATATGTCGAGGCTGGTTAAAGTAACCGGAGGAATATATTTGTTGGTAACCAGATTTTTAGGACAGAATGTATTGAACCCGCTGGCAGTACCAATATAAATTTCTCCGGTTGAGCTTTTAAAACAGGAGTTTGTCAGAAAAATATCGCTCAATAAACCATCGCTACGGGTAAACACCTGGCAGTCATTGTTCAGGGTATTGTACCGAACTAATCCTTTTGAAGTAGTGAGCCAGAGATTTGTATTGTCTTGTATTATCCCGCAGATATAATTATTCGGGATATTCAGGTTGAGGGTAATAAACTTTTCGTTGGCATAATCGTAGCGGCATAGTCCGTTTGTAGTTCCTATCCAGAGTTGATCTTTAAAATCAATGGAAATGCAATTCAATTGATTGGATGGTAGCGAACCTTCATTGCCGGGGATACAGGTGAAATTACGCCATTGGTTGGTTTGTGGATTTAGCCTGAACATTCCCTTACCCTGTGTTGCAAACCAGATATACCCTTTTTGGTCCTGCTTAATATCAATGGTAGTGGAATTTAATTGTTTAACCCGCGTAAAGTCATCAGTTACCCGGTTGTAAAGGTTTACCCCCTGCATACTTCCAACCCATACACGGTTATTCCTGTCTTTAAAAATGGAGTATATGCTTCCCCTGTCAATAGTCCTTGGATTCGATTCAATTGAATTATAAAGTTTAAATTTACCTGTTTTGATATTTAATACGTTCAGGCCACCGGTGTATGTTCCAATCCACAGATTTTCATCATCCCAGCAAAGTGCATGCACATTATGATATGAAATACTGTTTTTTCCAGCCTGAGGCATATAGGATGAAAAATGTCGAGTTTTGGGATTCAAACAATTTAAACCGCCATCATCGGATGCTATCCAGATATTCCCTTTTTTATCTTCTGTAAAACCCCCGATCACATTTCCGTTTACTGAATTCACATAGCGAGAATGGGTGTAACGTTCGAATAGACTGCTGTTTGGGGATATATAATTGATTCCACCAAAATAAGTTCCAATCCAGATTCCTCCTTCACGGTCTTTAAGAATTGGATAAACAAATTTGTCCGAAATAGATGACGGATCTAGTTCACTTGAAGTGAATAATTGCTGTTTGCCGCTCATGGTATTAAACAAACTCAACCCATCATCCGATCCAATGAGCAGAACATTCGGTTTGTATTCACTGAGTTCATGTATATGAAGAATACCACCATTCCCTTCCGGTGACAGATATTTAGTAATGGTTCTTTCTTTTTTATTCAGCTTGCATATTCCTCTGTCCCAGGTGCCAAGCCACATATTCCGCTGTGTATCCTCGAATATTTTATAAACCGTTATTTTTTCACTTTCTTTAAAATCAAAAGAATGAAAACAATTTTTTGAACGATCAAATGTGATCAGAGAATTTAGTGGCGGTTTGGGTGCTACCCATACCTGGTTTGAACGATCAACGTATACAAAATTAACATTGTCGTAGGTTTTTGATGACGTACCGTTCAATAAAATCCGGTATTGTTCCAGTTTATTGGTGCGTGAGTGGTATTGAAACACACCTTGACCGTAGGTCGCTATCCATACACTACCGAAAGCATCTTCCACCATATTATAGATGTAGGATGTAATGCCTATATTATCCGCTTTGAGAGCAAACCTGGTGATTGCTTCCGTATTTGGATGGTATATATAAATTCCATCGTCAGCACCTATCCAGATATCGCCATTCTTTACTTCAAGCAAGGACGTAATATAATTACCCCACAGCAGTACTTTTCCATTTTTTGTATTGCTGAACTCTTTGAATGAATGTCCATCATAACGATTCAGGCTTCCTTCAGTTCCCATCCAGATAAATCCGTGCCGGTCCTGAATGATAGAGCTGACAGTATTTGATGTCAACCCATCTTCTGCTTTATAGTGTCGAAAACTGAAAGTCTCGGCACATAAGATGGACGGCAAAAAGATAAAGAGTAAAGTAAAAATAACAAAGTGAAGTTTTTTCATGTTCAGGCAATTCTTTTATTCATAAAAGCTGACGCAATATTACTACAATTATTTAGTATTGTCGAAAATATCATCCATGAATATGGTAAAATAATCCAACTGATCCTGTCGAATGATTCGTAAAAGCGTATTTAAGTTGTTTTAAGGAATAAAACTGCATTTGGATGATTTTACTATCATTATAGACTATTTTTCACCTTGGAAAGTCGGAGATTGTATTTATTTGCAAACAAAAACTCAGGTATTAAATCAATTCAATTGCAATGAAACAAATGAAATATTTTTTAACCCCTTTATTCCTTTGCCTGTTGGTAATAACCATCCAGGCACAAACTTCCGGTGATAAACTAAAAATCAAACAGGATTCAATGTTCAATTCGTTGGCTGCAACTCCTCCAATGGGTTGGAACAGCTGGAACAAATTCGGTTGCAAAATAAGTGAGAAGTTGCTCAGGGAAGTGGCCGATGCGATGGAAAGCTCGGGGATGAAAGATGCCGGATACCAATACATAGTGATCGATGACTGCTGGCAGGTGGACAGGGATAGTACCGGAAATATTGTTGCCGATCCTGTCAGTTTTCCCAATGGCATAAAAGCATTAGCCGATTATATCCACGGCAAAGGACTGAAACTCGGAATATATTCATGTGCCGGTTCACTGACCTGTCAGGGTAGGCCCGGAAGCCGCGGGTATCAGTTTCAGGATGCCCGGCAATATGCCCGGTGGGGAATTGATTACCTGAAGTATGACTGGTGTTCCAGTGAAGGGCAAAAAGCAGAAGCTGCCTATAAAACCATGAGCGATGCCCTGAAAGCCTGCGGACGCCCAATTGTGTTCAGTATTTGCGAATGGGGCGAAAACCAACCCTGGAAATGGGGCAAGGGAATTGGACACCTCTGGCGCACCACTCCTGATATCCGCGATTGCTACGAATGTAAATTCGATTGGGGTGGAGTAGGGGTGGTGAATATTATTGATTCGCTTGCCAACCTGTATTCATATGCAGGCCCCGGGCATTGGAATGATGCCGAAATGCTTGAAATAGGTAATGGCGGAATGACCTACGATGAATATTTAACCCATTTCTCGATGTGGGCCATGCTTGCCGCCCCTTTGATGGCCGGGAATGATTTGCGTTCCATGAGTCCGGAAACAAAGGAAATCCTGACCAATAAAGACGTGATTGCAGTCGATCAGGATAGCCTGGGACAACAAGCCATCCGGTTTATGGATATGGGCGATCATGAAATATGGGCAAAACCATTATCAAAGGGTGAAATAGCGGTTTGTTTCATGAACAGAGCAGACAAAGAATGGACATTGGATTATAACTGGCAAAAAAATACCATGTATTTTGCTACACAAGTAAATGTGTATAAAAAAGTATATGCCATAAGGGATTTGTGGAAACACAAGGTGATTGGAACAACAGCTTCAAATACCAAACAAATAATTCCGGCACATGGAGTATTAATGGTTCGCCTGTCAGTTCAAAAATAAAGAACTTACAAATGATAAGAATTTTAAAAACCGTTTCATTCAGTTGAAGCGGTTTTTTTTATAACCTGTTTTTTAAAATTATTCCTATTAGAGCCATTTATAAAACAAAATGCTCCTGCCACAAAGCCACAAAGCCACAAAGTTATACATCGAAGATTTTGATTATTTGGGAAACTAAATGTCTTCAGCAGAACATAAGTAAGTGAAAACAAATAATGTCGTATAATTTTAATTCAAATAAGGTAATAAAGGCTATGTTTTTAGTTAATATTTCTCTCATGAAACTAAAAGAACCCCAAGCCCTTAAAGGGGTGTAAATTAATATTATATACTAGATCATCAACTCTCAAGAAACTAATTCCCCCTTGCCACGTAGTCACAAAGACACGAAGAAGCATATCGAAGATTCT
>Ga0302215_10000127_pt1 | contig 57108 bp, 41 predicted proteins | sample II_Fen_N3_1_FD_194580 | JGI IMG/M metagenome (GOLD analysis project Ga0302215, IMG submission 194580) | Peat permafrost microbial communities from Stordalen Mire near Abisko, Sweden - II_Fen_N3_1 | ecosystem: Environmental > Terrestrial > Soil > Wetlands > Permafrost | place: Sweden: Abisko... | reverse complement strand
GAATTGAAAAACAAAGCTCATTTGTTGATGCATTAACCATGGGAATGGATAGGGTGATAGTTGGTCAGAAGCACTTAGTAGAGTCTTTGTTGATCGGACTTCTATCTGATGGGCATATTTTATTGGAGGGTGTGCCCGGATTGGCAAAAACACTGGCTATTAAGACATTGTCCGATTTAATTAAAGCTGATTTCAGTCGTATTCAGTTTACACCTGATTTATTACCGGCTGATGTGATTGGTACGATGATTTATAGTCAGAAACGTGAAGAGTTCAGTATAAAGAAAGGACCTATTTTTGCTAACCTTGTGTTGGCTGATGAAATTAACCGTGCTCCGGCTAAAGTGCAAAGTGCTTTGCTTGAAGCCATGCAGGAACGTCAGGTAACAATTGGTGAACATACTTACAAACTTGAAGAGCCATTTTTGGTGTTGGCAACTCAAAACCCAATTGAGCAAGAAGGAACTTATCCGCTTCCAGAAGCTCAGGTTGACCGTTTTATGCTGAAAGTGATTATCAATTATCCTAAAAAAGAGGAGGAAAAATTGATTATTCGTCAAAACTTATTGAAAGAGAAACCAACAATTTTTCCAATTCTATCGCCAAAAGATATTATTGAAGCACGTGACGTAGTTCGTCAAGTGTATATTGATGAGAAAATTGAGCGATATATTGTGGACATTGTGTTTGCAACACGTTATCCTCAAGATTATGGGTTAGAATCATTGAAAGAAATGATTTCGTTTGGAGCTTCTCCTCGTGCTTCTATTAATCTTGCTTTGGCCTCTCGTGCTTATGCTTTTATTAAACGAAGAGGTTATGTGATTCCGGAAGATATACGTGCAGTGTGCTACGATGTATTGCGTCACCGTATTGGTTTAAGCTACGAAGCTGAGGCTAATAACATGACATCTGATGAAATTATTACTGAAATTCTGAATACAGTTGAAGTGCCTTAATTAATTCGTAGATGTGCTAATTCGTCAATCAACATAAAGGTTGATGATGGGAATTTAAATTGGCGCATGGAATTTTAATTATTGCTGTTTTAGCATTTTGCAAATTGGCACATTAGATTTATGGAAACGAGTGAATTAATAAAGAAAGTACGTAAAATAGAGATAAAGACACGTGGTTTGTCGAAGAATATCTTCGCCGGCGAATACCATTCGGCTTTCAAAGGCCGTGGTATGACTTTCGCTGAAGTGCGTGAATATCAATATGGTGACGATATTCGGTCTATTGATTGGAACGTGACTGCCCGCTTTGGACATCCTTATATTAAGATATTTGAAGAAGAACGTGAATTGACAGTTTGTTTGCTAATTGACGTTTCCGGAAGCCGTGAGTTTGGTACAGTATCTCAATTAAAGAAAGATATTTTTACTGAGGTGGCCGCTACACTTGCTTTTTCTACTATTCAGAACAATGATAAGATTGGTGTGATTTTCTTTTCAGATAAAATTGAAAAATTTATTCCACCCAAAAAAGGCAAAAGGCATGTATTGCATATAATACGTGAAATGATTGATTTTCAGCCTCAAAGTACTAAAACTGATGTGGCCGGAGCTTTGCGCTATTTTACAAATGCCATTAAAAAGAGCTCTACTGCTTTCATAATCTCGGATTTTATTGACAAAAACTTTGAGAAAGAATTGACAATTGCTAACCGTAAGCATGATTTAGTAGCTTTACAGGTTTATGATATTCGTGAAACAGAGTTGCCAAATGTGGGTCTTGTTAAGTTGAAAGACGCAGAAACAGGTGAGCGTATTTGGGTCGATACTTCCAATAAACGACTACGGACGACCTATAAACATGCATGGGGTGAAGGACAGCTTGCTTTGCAGAAATCTTTTACCAAGTCAGGTGTTGATTTAGTTTCTATGAGTACTTCAGACGATTATGTTCGTTCTTTGATGAAACTTTTTAAAATGAGAGCCTGATAATTCGTTGACAGTAGATCGTTGACAATTTTTTAAATTAGTAATTGAAAAAATTGAGAATTTGATTGTATGAGAAAATACTTTATATTGTTGTTTCTTTTCGTTGCGTTGGCTTTTACAAATTTGTGGGCTCAGAAGATTTCTGTAAACGCACGTCTTGATTCAACGGTTTTGAAAATTGGTGAACAAGCGCATTTATCATTTGAGGTTTCACAACAACCCAATCAAAAGGTAAGTATGCCTATTTTTTTAGACTCCATTGCCGGACTGGAAATAGTAGAACCTTACAAAGCTGATACTGTAAAAGCTGCTGATGGCCATTTGATTGTAACACAGCATTATGTAGTTACGGCTTTTCAGGATTCGTTAATGTATATTCCTGCTTACCCATTTGTTTCAGGCAGCGATACCGTTTGGTCTAAATCACTTTCGCTAAAAATAGTTCAACCTTTTAAAATTGATACAGCATCTAATAAGATTGCAGACATCAAGCCTGTTATGGATCCAAAGTTTGATTGGATGATGTTGTTGTTGATTCTTATTATTGTTTTAACTATGCATGGGCTGATTGTTTTAGGATTGTTTGTATACCGAAAGTATTTCAAAAAACAACCTGTTTTAGACTTGAAAAGTCAGGAATTATTATTGCCTGCACACGTTGTGGCGTTGAGTTATCTGGATAAAATTAAACATGATAAAGGTTGGCAGCAAGGTCGTTCGAAAGAATATCATACAGAATTAACGGATGTGCTCCGTGCTTACATTGAGCGTATGTTTAATATCAATTGTATGGAAATGACTTCTGAAGAAATCTTGGATCAATTCCGTTTGATGCGTTTGGATCAAAAATCTGTCTACCTGAGTTTACAGCAAATACTTAAACTAGCCGACTTAGTTAAATTTGCTAAGTGGGATGCAACTCCTGATGAACATGAATTGAGTTTGATGAATGCCTATTTGTTTGTAAATCAGACAAAGATTGAGGATGAAAAACCCAAAGAAGAAGCTAAAATAGAAGAGGCAAAAGAAAGCAAGTAGCTGTTAATCTCAATATACAGTGATGTTTATAATCAAATAATAATTACAAACTAGCGATGACATTTCATAATCCGGAATATTTATTTTTACTGTTACTTCTTGTTCCAATTATATATTGGTACATAAAGGAGATGCATAAATCGGATGCGAGTTTGCAGATTTCGTCGCATCGAAATTTGCTAAAATTTCCGAAAAGCAGAAAAGTAAAACTAAGACATGTGCCCTTTGTTTTAAGGGTTTTGGCTATCTCGTTCATTATTATTGCATTAGCACGTCCTCAAGCTTCAAATAGTTGGCGTACTGAAAATACTGAAGGAATTGATATAATGATGGCTTTGGACGTTTCAGGAACAATGCAGGCAGAGGATTTAAAGCCGAATAGAATTCAAGCTGCAAAAGATGTTGCTACTGAATTTATTCTATCACGGCCAAACGATAATATTGGTCTGGTTGTATTTGCAGGCGAGAGTTTTACTCAATGTCCTTTGACAACTGACCACGCAGTTCTAATTAATTTATTTAATGCTGTGAAGTTTGGTATAATTGAAGATGGTACAGCTATTGGACTTGGTTTAGCAAATGCAGTAAATAGAATTAAGGACAGCAAAGCAAAGTCAAAAGTAATTATTTTGCTGACTGATGGTTCAAACAACCGCGGAGATATTGCTCCTATAACTGCTGCAGAAATTGCAAAGACTTTTGGTATCCGGGTTTATGCTATTGGAGTAGGTTCGACCGGTAAAGTAAGCATACCTGTTCAAACTCCAATGGGAATTCAATATCAGCAAATGGATTCGGAATTTGACGAAAAATCGTTGCAAGATATTGCCGGTATGACTGGTGGAAAGTATTTTCGAGCAACAGATAATTCGAAGTTAAGACATATTTATCAGGAAATTGATCAGCTTGAGAAGACAAAGATTAATGTTAAGGAATTTAGTAAAAAGAGTGAACAATTCTACCTCTTCAGCTTGTTAGCTTTTATTTTTGTAGCGCTGGAAGTTCTGTTGCGAAATACTTATTTCAGAAAAATACCTTAATTAGTAAGCAGTTTATATAGGCGAAAGAATTTTAATTTTAAAAAATTACAATGTTTAAATTTGCTCATCCAGAATACTTATTTTTACTCTTATTGGTACCAGTACTAATAGGTGTATTTATCTATACAGGCATTCAAAAACGCCGAAATTTAAAACAATTTGGTAATCCAGAATTGTTGGCTGGGTTAATGCCTAATTTTTCAATTATTCGACCCAAAGTAAAGTTTTATTTGCAATTAACCGCTATTGTGTCATTAATCATTGTTTTGGCTCAACCACAATTTGGAACGAAGCAGGAGGCTATTAAGCGTCAGGGTATTGAAGTAATGATAGCATTAGACGTTTCTAACTCTATGATGGCACAGGATATTCAACCGAGCAGGTTAGAGAAGTCCAAACAGGTTTTGTCAAAATTAGTTGATGGAATGGTTGATGATAAAATTGGTTTAATAGTGTTTGCAGGTGATGCTTACACTCAATTGCCCATAACTGTGGATTACGTATCTGCAAAAATGTTTTTTTCAACAATATCGCCAAATTTAGTTCCACGTCAGGGAACAGCAATAGGCAGTGCTATTGATTTAGCAATAAAATCCTTTGGACCTAAAGGAAAAGCTGGTAGAGCAATTATAGTGATAACCGATGGAGAAAATCATGAAGATGATGCTGTTGGAGCCGCAAAGCTTGCTGCCGAAAACGATATTACAGTTCATGTTATTGGGATGGGTAAACCTGATGGTGCTCCAATTCCAGTTCCAGGAACCATGAGTTTCTGGAAAGATAAAGATGGAAATGTGGTAGTTTCTAAGTTGAATGAGCAAATGTGTAAGGAAATAGCTTCAGCAGGAAAAGGTGTATATGTTCGAGCTGATAATAGCAATGCTGCATTCCGTGTTGTTAACAGTGAACTTGATAAACTAGCTAAATCTGATATCAAAACGAGTAGTTTCTCTGACTACAACGAACAATTTCAGTCATTTGCTTTGCTAGCGCTACTTATATTAATTGTAGATTTCTTTGTTTTCGACCGTAGAAACAAGCGACTTAGCAAAATTAAGATCTTTGATCTAAAAGACAAAGTTATAAAGAATTGATAATGGATAACTTACTATTTATATTTCAACCGATGAGAAAAATAGGATGTATACTGATGATGAGTGTATTGACACTTTCTGTCTGGGCTCAGAAAGAAAATGACGACGTGCGTGCAGGAAATAAATTATATAAATCTTCAAAGTTTACTGAAGCCGAAGTTGCTTATAGAAAAGGATTAGTCAAAAATCCAAAGTCTTTCGAAGCCAATTATAATCTAGGCAATGCACTTTTTAAGCAAAAAAAATATACTGAAGCAATTGAAAAATATAATACAGCTATTTCGCTTCAGCCAACTGAGAAGAAAAAAGTAGCTGCCAGTCTACATAATGTGGGCAATTCACTGTTAGTTGATAACAAAATTGAAGAAAGTATTAAAGCATATAAATCGGCTTTGAAAAACAATCCTTCAGATGACGAAACTCGTTATAATTTAGCTTATGCGCAGATGATGCTTAAGAAACAGCGAAAGCAAAATAAAGACAAGAAGGATAAAAATAAAGATCAGAATAAGGATCAGAAAAAAGACAAGCAAGATCAAAATAAAGATCAACAGAAAAAGGATCAACAGCAACAGCAGCAACAACCTCAGCAGTCCAAATCTCAGATGTCTAAAGAGAATGCGCAACAAATCTTGGATGCTTTGATGCAAGACGAAAAAAACACACAAGACAAAGCTAAAAAAACTCAGGCAAGAGGTACTAAAAAAGCTGAAAAAGACTGGTAAAAATCGTCAGTTGATACATGAGTACTTTAAATAAAAAATGAACATTCAATAATATGAAACGCAGTATATTCTTATTATCGCTCATAATTCTTTTTACATCTCTTACACGAGCCGATGAACCGGTTCGGTTTACGGCTTCAGCTCCCTCAACTGTAATTATGGATAGACCCTTTCAATTGGTTTACACCGTAAATGCTTCAGGTAGAGATTTAAGAGTTCCTGAAATAAATAATTTTGATATTTTAGCAGGCCCCTTTCAATCAAGTAGTTCCAGTATTCAAATTATCAATGGACGTCAAAGTTCTTCGGAATCAAACTCATTTACTTACACTCTTCAAGCTCAAAAAACGGGGACATTTACTATTCCATCTGCCAGCATAGTAGTAGGTGGTCAGAAATACACTTCTAATGGTGTCTCAATAAAGGTTCTTCCTGCTGATGCTGCTTCAAAAGCCCAAAGTGGTGGTGGTCAACAAGGTGGTGGTGGACAGCCAAGCGCTAAATCTGGTGCTGCTATTTCCAATGATAATATTTTTATTCGAACTGAAGTTTCTAAAACCAATGTATATGAGCAGGAAGCTATTTTAGTTACTTATAAGCTTTACACATTAGTCGATGTCGTTCAGTTTACTAATGCTAAGTTGCCTGATTTCAGCGGTTTTATGAAGCAAGATATTGAGCAAAATAAAAACGCTCAATTGAGTTACGAAAATTTCAATGGAAAAAACTATGGAACTATTGTACTTAGTCAGGCATTATTATATCCTCAACATTCCGGTGTTATCGAAATTGGAAAAGCAAATTTTGAAGCAGTAATAAGGGTTCAGAATCGTGCTCAGGTTAGGAGTATTTTTGATGATTTTTTTGATTCATATACGAATGTTTCAAAAAAAATATTAGCTCCGGCAGCTAGAATTAATGTTAATGCTTTGCCTCCAAATAAGCCAAGTTCATTTAGTGGTACGGTAGGGCATTTTAATCTAAATGCAAGTATTTCTGCCAGTCAGGTGAAAGCGAATGATGCCATTACCTTGAAAGTCAATATTGCCGGCGCTGGTAATATGAAGTTGATTAAAAATCCAGAAATTAAATTCCCTGAAGGATTTGAAACTTATGATCCAAAGGTGACCAATAACTTTAAAACAACTTCGGCAGGTGTTACAGGTTCAAAATCTATTGAGTATATGTTTATACCTCGTCATTCCGGAAATTTTGATATTCCGTCTGTCGAATTTTCATATTTTGATACTCAGGATAAGTCGTACAAGGTTCTAAGAACACCAGTTTATAAATTACAGGTTGCTAAGGGTGAAGGGGGCGAAGCTCCGGCAGTTGTTGGCAATTATGTTGATAAAGAAGATGTAAAACAACTCGGCAAAGATATACGCTATATTGTAACTGGCAAATTTAATATTACGAAAGAGGAGGAACCTCTGGTTGGTTCCTGGCTATGTTGGCTTATGTACCTCATTCCGATAATTATTTCGCTTGCTTTATTCGTCTTTTTCAGAAAACAAGGAATTGAAAATTCTAATGTTAGTTTGGTTAAGAACAAGAGAGCGAATAAGATTGCTCAAAAACGGTTGAAATTAGCTCAAAAGTTACTTAATGAAGGTAACAAAGACAAGTTTTACGAAGAGGTTTTAAAGGCTGTTTGGACTTATTTAGGAGATAAATTATCGATTCAGGTTGCTTTGCTTACTAAAGAAAGCGTTGAAGCTGAATTGACCAGTCGTGGCGTTGAATCTACTGTTATTAATCAATTTGTTCAAATTCTAAATACGTGTGAATTTGCACGTTATGCTCCAAATTCTGGTCAGCAAGAAATGGGAAATCTTTACGATGAAACTATTAAGGCAATTAGTGACTTAGAAGGGTTATATAAGAAATTTTAAACACAATATTCATAAAATTATATGAGAAGGGTCATTTTGTTTTTTAGCTTAATCTTGTGTTTTGGTTCTGTTATATTTGCACAGTCGGCAGCAATGAAGCAGGCCAACGACTTGTATGCAGCCGGAAACTATTCGGATGCAGCAAAATTATATGAGAGCTTATTAGCAAAACAAGGAATAGCACCGGAATTATATTATAATTTGGGTAATGCCTATTATAAATCAAATGAAACAGGCAAGTCTATATTAAATTACGAGAGAGCATTACGCATTGCACCAACCTTTGAAGATGCTAAGGCTAATTTGGAATTAGCTCAACAAAAGGTAGTTGATAATATAGTTCAGGCACCTACTTTTTTTGTAGGACGTTGGATAGAAAATTTGATTAACCTTTTGACTTCAGATCAATGGTTTTTTCTTAGTTTTATTGTTTTCATTGTTTGTCTAATACTTGTCTTGCTTTTTGTTTTTGGATCTTCGCTAGTAATTCGGAAGTTGTCTTTTTATGTTGGTGGAAGTTTATTGGCTATAAGCGTTCTTGCTTTTGTATTTGCTGGAATTCGTAAAGATCAAGTGGTAAACCATAACGATGCCATTGTAATGACTGGTGTTGTTACAGTTAAAAGTTCACCAGATAAGAGTGGTACAGATTTATTTCAGTTACACGAAGGTACAAAAGTTGCTATAAAAAGCACTTTGGGCAACTGGACTGAGATTAAGCTAGGTAATGGAAATATAGGTTGGGTAGAGCAAGAGAATATTGAAAAAATATAAATATAAATTTATATGAAATCATGACTATAATTCATACATTAAACAGCTGGGATACTAATTTATTTCTTTCGTTGAATGGTATTCATAATACGTTTTTTGATGGATTTATGTATGCTTTCAGTGCTAAATTTACATGGATTCCTCTTTACATTTCGGCATTGTATATTATTATAAAAAACTGGAAGCGTGATGCTATTTGGATTGTACTTTCTCTTGTTTTATGTATTGTAATTGCTGATCAGGTATCATCAGGCATTATAAAAGATTTAGTACAGCGCCCACGCCCTTCACAAACCTCTGAACTTGCTGCTGTAATTCACTTAGTAAACGATTACCACGGTGGAAAATACGGTTTTGTTTCGTCGCATGCTGCTAATTCTGTAGGTTTTGCTTTACTTTCATCTCTACTTTTTAGACGTAGAGCTTATACAGTTGCAATATTCTTATGGGCAATAATTACTGCATATTCCCGAATCTACTTAGGCGTTCACTATCCATTTGATATTTTGGGAGGTGCAATTGTAGGTGCTTTAGCGGCAGGATTCTGTTTCTGGATACTCACTAAATATCGTCCGACGCTGAAGGTTGCTGATAATGAGTTACAAGTGTTTGTGCCGATAAGTGTTTTAGGATTAAGCTTTATAGGACTTCTTATTTATAGTTTTATCCATTAGTAGCTGAATAAATTTCCCATTTTTCGCACAGAAAAAAGCACTCCCGCTGAATTACCAAACAATTTGCCTCTGTCAGCTCCAACTGAACAACCAATTTCTACATTATGCAAATGTGGGAATTGCTTATTGACTTCAACGAGTGTAGATGTATTATGAACATCCATGCTGTTTGAATAGGTTCCATAGTTTTTACTAAATGTAGCTAACACTTTGTAATTGTAACCATAAACATCGCCTTCTATACCGAAATGGTGAGCCTGTACCCGATTATTTAAAGTGTATACTTCACCGTTGGAGTTATAAATTGCAGAAGTAATAAGAGGTGTTCCAATAATTCTGGAGTAATAACTCCAACCATTATTGTATATATAATTACTAAAATAGCTGTCGGCACCACCGTATACAATTCCATCTTTATCGTGATAGGGCCCAGATTGATCAGTTGTATTCAAGTATTCGTACAAAAGCCCTTTAATAAACGGAAATTGTTTGTTTTTAATAGACATTCCCCAAAGGCCATCCGAGGCATTCATTGTTTTTCCTATGAGGCGAATTGGACCATCCTCAGAAATATTCTGCCAGTAAGCGGCTAACTTAAAATCTGAGATGTCAGCCTCCAATTTCAAGCTTTGCGAAATTATATGGTTTCCTAATGCGTTAATAGCTTCACCACCTGTGCCACCTGATTGTACAAAGAAAATGGATATATAGTCTTTAAATCCGTGTGGTAACTGACCATACTTTGGATCAGGTACTGTGCCTCCCCATTGTGCAACATGGTCTAAGCCCGCTTGTATATGAACAGGAAGCTTTCCTCCAATACGAGCATAAATAAATTTATGGTGAAGTAAAAGGTCTTTTGTGTATATATTGTCTGTAAACCAGCCGTGAGTTAGTCCACCTTTAATCTCTAAAAGGTTAAACGTGAATGGAACGGTTATGAATTTCTCAATTCCAATACTGATTTTAGGCATTGGTCTTGCATTCTTAGAGAAAAGTAATCCTCCGCAAGATAAAGTAGAATCCTGATTCCCATATTGTTCTTCACGAGCTCCAATGGCTAAATCAAAAACAGATAATCTTGCTTTCGCATACATCTCATGAAAGTAGGCTGTTGTAGTAGCTTTGTCGGTTCTAAGTAATAAGTTTGCTTTAAAACCATAATCAAAAAGCTTTTTTTTGACTCCATAATCTTTTGAAAAACCAATTTGTAGGTCGCCGGAAGATGGAGCAGATGAGAATTTATCGTATTGATTGCTTTGAAGCCAAAAAGGAGAATATTTACCCGTTGAAACCAGTCCATACAGTTTTATGTCGTATTTTATAGTGTCGTTTTGAGCTATTATGGTTGAAGGAAACAGGCTAATCAGTATTCCGATTGAAACGAATGAGAATGCTGATTTTATTCCCCCAAAAGATGATTTTGCTTTTATATGAGATGCAAAAATTATAGGTTTCAATTTGATTTTGATATAAAATGATTGTTTCATAGCTTATTATGTAAATTAAGGTTCAAAACTCCAGAAATCATTCAATACCGAGTTATCATTTTCTCCAAATCCAATATAACCTTTTCCGTTAATTGTAAATGCTATCGCATTTTCGCGTTCTCCATTAGGAATATTGCCTCTTTTATACCAGACATTTCGTTTAGCATCATATTCAAAAATATCTGACTTAACATGTCCTCCGGTTTGACTCCCAGCAAAAAAACGACCTGTTGCAACAAAAAATCTATTGTTTACAGACAGAGCAACTCCATTTTCCCTACCGCCATCGGGCATAGCCTTAAGTTGAGTCCATGTATCTGATTCTGGAAAGTATTCCCACCAATCATTACAGTTATAAGTGTCGTAGCCTGTACCAAAGAATATCCGGTCACCATTTGTGCATAATATTGGACATGCTCGTGTGCTGCCGGGAAATTTATTTAATTTCGTCCAACTATCATCTTTGGGACTATATCTCCAAAAATCGGCATTAAACCCATAACCATCAAATCCTGAACCTATATAGATATTATCTTTATATACAAAGCTAACGCAAGCATCGGTTGCTTTACCAGGGATGTCTTTTTTTTGACTCCATTCGTTTCTGGCTGGATTAAACATCCATAAATCAGTCAAATAACCAGTGTTTTGATAAACTTGATCATTCGCAAATCCTAGTCCAACATAAGCATTTGAGTCTACAACAGCTGCTATTGCCTTCACTCTACCAATACCAGGGAAATTTGTTTTGACGGTCCAACTATCTTGCGTCGGGTCATATTCCCAACAATCATTCAGGTAGCCAACTCTACTTCCAGTTCTGCCTAATGCAACATATCCTTTTCCATTAATTGCAAAGCTAACAGCCGATGACCGTCCAATTGAAGATATTGTTGCTTGTTGTTTAAATTCAATGGCAGGGTAGGGGGAATCCACCGTGTTTTCGCATGAAACAAATATAAAGCTTAGAATTAAGCTAAATACTATTTTGAAGTGTTTTATTTGTTTGAACACGGTAGCTTGTTGATAAAATTGATTGTGATAAAATAATTTTGCGTGGCTGTTAACTGATTCTCACTTCTACACCTTTATTTTTCAAATAGGTTTTAAGTTCTGGGATTCCAATTTCTTTATAGTGAAAAATACTTGCTGCTAATGCTGCATCAGCTTTTCCTTCGTCAAATACTGTTACAAAATGTTCCATAGTTCCAGCACCCCCACTGGCAATTACCGGTACGTTAACAGCTTCGGAAACAGCACGCGTAATGTCCAATGCAAAACCGTCTTTTGTACCATCATTATTCATAGACGTAAGAAGTATTTCGCCCGCACCAAGTGCTACAGCTTTCTTAGCCCATTCTACAGTTTTAATATCGGTAGGAATTCGTCCGCCATTAAGAAATACATACCATTCACCATCAATAAATTTAGTGTCGATGGCTAATACAACGCATTGACTCCCAAATTGACTGGCTAAGTCGCTGATCAGTTGTGGATTCCGTACTGCAGATGTGTTTACCGATATTTTGTCGGCACCACAAGCTAAAAGTACAGAAACATCTTCTACACTAGAAATTCCACCACCTACTGTAAATGGAATATTGATATGTTTGGCTATTCTGGTTACCAGTTCCGAGAGCGTTTTACGCTTTTCATTGGTTGCTGTAATATCGAGGAATACTAATTCGTCAGCACCCATTTGGGCATATAAAGCCCCTAGTTCCACAGGATCACCTACGTCGGTAATGTTTTCGAAATTTATACCTTTTACTGTTTGTCCGTTTTTAATATCCAGACACGGAATAATACGTTTTGCTAACACCTTAATTCAATTAATAATTAATAATTGTACAGCTAATTAATCACTTTAATAGCTGTTCTTTCTTCGTTCCAATCGCCCAGTGTAACCGTTTGTATAGTATTTACGTACGATTTTTCAAATGGACGTTCTGCTTTTACATAATTAGTACTGAAACCCACCATGTTTTCTCCATTATGTCTACTTTCCCATAATATCGGGTAGGTTTTGCCACGTTGACTTTCGTAAAATGCATTGGTCTTTTTATCCGATAACGCATGCAAGACATCGCTTCTGCGTTTACGTTCTTTTAAATCTACATTGTGTTCAATTTCAAGCATCTTCGTTCCTGCTCTTTCGGAATAGGTGAACACATGTAATTGCGAAATGTCCAGTGATTCAATAAACTCGTAAGACTGCCCGAATAGTTCCTCCGTTTCACCACGAACACCAACAATCAGGTCTACACCTATAAATGCGTGTGGCATCAGAGTTTTTATTATCTCAACTTTATGGGCAAACAACTCACAATTATATTTTCGTTTCATAATTTTCAACACTTCGTCTGTTCCCGATTGAAGTGGAATGTGAAAATGAGGCATAAAACGCTTAGCGGTTGAAATATAAATAATAATTTCGTCGGTGAGTAAGTTTGGTTCAATGGATGAAATTCTGAAACGTACATCGGCGGGAATATTATCCAATGCCTTTACCAAGTCAAAGAAAGATTCGCCGGTTGATTTACCAAAATCACCAATATTTACTCCTGAAAGAACAATTTCTTTTGCTCCGGCTTCTACTGCTTCCATTGCCATAGCCACTGTTTCTGGGATGGTAGCGTTACGGCTTCGTCCACGGGCAAATGGTATGGTACAATAGGTACAGAAATAATCGCAACCATCTTGTACCTTTAGGAAGTAGCGTGTTCTATCGTCACGTGAGCAAGATGGTTTGAATTCTTTGACCCGTTTTATTTCTGAACGATGAACTTCGCCCTTTTCGCTTCCATTAAGTTGTCGTATGTGTTCCAGTATACTGAATTTTTCGTTAGCACCAAGAACCAAATCCACTCCTTCTATTGCTGCTATTTCTTCAGGCTTCAATTGAGCATAACAGCCTGTTACAACCATTATAGCATCGGGATGCTGACGATTAAGACGATTGATAGCCTGACGGCACTTGTGATCTGCTGTATCTGTTACCGAACATGTATTTATAATGCAAACATCGGCTTGTTCACCGGGTTTAATCTTTGAAAATCCCTCGTTGCTAAGTTGCTTGCCAATAGCTGATGTTTCAGCGAAATTTAGTTTACAGCCTAGTGTGTGAAAAACTACTTTTTTATTGTTGAATATGTTGTTGTCAATCATTGGTTTAATTAATTTGGTTATTCAATTCACAATACAACGATTAGGTTTGTAGTTTTTTGCCTCTACTCGTTGTTAAAGATTCACAGCCTGTATTTTGGGACAATTGAATTTAGTAAATTTCGCAGATAACCAGTTGAAATTAATAGATGCAAAGGTAGTCAAAAAACTTAAAAGCTGAAAGTTGATTATTTTAATGTAACGAGTCCTTTTTCTTTATCAAAAAGTCATAAAACTCAAATTTACTACCATTAAACGTAGATTTAACCGAATTGTTTATAATAAAAATACTCCCTAACGATTGTTTTCGTCAGGGAGTATCTATGAACTAATCTGCTCTTATATATGAGTTGATTTATTCTATTGGATGATTGTACTTTTACTTTTATTCAAACATGTTTCGGAAATGAGAAAAGAAATTACGTGAAGCTGAAGCATTTGGATTTACATTGTCCGATTTACCTAATTTTTCCATGGCAACTTTTTCTTCTTTGTTCAAATTTTCCGGAATGTAAACACCAATATTTACAAGTAAATCACCAGTTCCATATCGGTTTACACTCGGTAGACCTTTGCCACGGAGACGTAATACTTTGCCTGGTTGAGTTCCGGCTGCAATGGTGACTTTAACTTTTCCTTCAACGGTTGGTACTTCTACCGAACCACCTAGTGTCGCCATTGGTACGGTGAGTAAGAGGTTGTATATCAAATCATTCTCGTCGCGAATTAATTCAGGGTGTGCTTCTTCTTCAACTAATACGAGTAAATCTCCGTTAACACCACCTCTTCGTGCGGCATTACCTTTGCCGCTAACCGACAATTGCATACCTTCCATAACACCAGCAGGAATGTTTATGGTGATAACTTCATCTTCGCGAACAACACCTTCGCCATTACAATGTGAACATTTTTCTTTGATAATTTTACCATCGCCACCACAAGTCGGGCATTCGGCAGCCGTTTGCATTTGACCAAGAATTGTGTTCTGAACTCGCATTACACGTCCCTGCCCATTACAAGTAGTACAGGTTGTAGTTGCAGATCCGTGAGCACCTCCTGTTCCGTTACAGTGCGAACATGCTACTTGCTTTTTTACTTTTATTTTCTTTTCAATGCCTGTTGCAATTTCAGCAAGGGTCAATTTGACTTTTACGCGTAAATCCGATCCTTTGCGAACTCGCTGTCCGCCACCGCCACGTTGACCGCCAAAACCTCCGAATCCTCCGAAATGGCCACCGAAAATATCGCCGAAATGAGAGAATATATCATCCATATTCATGTTTCCGCCACCAAATCCGCCACCAGAAGCACCACCAACTCCTGCGTGTCCATATTGGTCGTAGCGTTGGCGTTTCTGATCATCGCTTAACACTTCGTATGCTTCAGCTGCTTCTTTGAATTTCTCTTCGGAGGCTTTATCGCCTGGGTTTTTATCGGGGTGAAACTGAATGGCTTTCTTTCGATATGCTTTTTTTATCTCATCAGCAGAGGCCGATTTTGAAACTTCCAGTATTTCGTAAAAATCTCTTTTTGTTGACATATTTTTATTGTAATAATTTGATAACCTGCAAATATGCAAGTGCATCAATAATTTGAAGTTGTTCTGTTAAGAGTAAATAAATTAACGAATTTGTTATTTATTCTCCAACAACTACTTTTGAAAAACGAATTACTTTATCGTTCATAGTGTAACCTTTAGATACGCAGTCGATAATTTTACCTTTCAAATCATCAGTAGGAGCAGGGAAAGTTGTAATTGCTTCATGAAATTCAGTGTCGAAGGCTTCGTTTTCTGTTGGTATAGCTTTTACTCCGTTTTGAATTAGGAAAGCTATGAATTTGCTATAAATTAAGTCTACACCATCTTTCACCGCTTGCACATCTTGAGATGTTTCCATGGCTTTTAATCCACGTTCAAAATCGTCGACTAAAGGAAGCATATCAACCAGTACTTTTTCACCGGCAGTTTTCAACAGATCCATACGTTCTTTGAGAGTGCGCTTGCGATAATTGTCAAATTCAGCCATTAAACGCAAGTTTTTGTCATTTAGTTCGGCGCATTTTTGAGTTAGTACCTCCACTTCATCAACAATCACATCGCTTGTTTCTTCTGTCGATTGTGCTTGAGTAGCGTCACAATTCTCACAATTTTCTTTCACCTCAGGATTTTCGTCGGTATGTTTTTGTTTTTTCATAAAACAGGAAATATTTTAATTATTTGAGTTTGAACAATGCTTAGTTTCTGAATCTATTGACACTACCACTATGTACAAAAAAGTATCCAAAAGCCTTAGTAACGGTTGTTCTTTTATCCTCAACTGATATAATACTTTTGTAAAACCTGATAGCCAAGCAGCCTAATGTCTATAAATACTGAGCTAAATTAGTAATTTAATACAAATTCTATTAGACAATAATTTTGCCAAAACACCCGATTTCCGTTTTTGGCAGAAACTGGGTGGCAGAATGGCAGATGTCTATTGAAAATTGACAGTTGAAAATTTTAGTTCTCTCTAGTGTATAATCCACTTTTGTTTATCTGTTGTTAATCAGTCTACTACCGGGTTAACATAAACTTGAAACTTACGCCAAAGTTAGACGAAGAAACCGGGAATGAAGAAGAGATAAGTGGTGTACTGGATTGTCTATCGTAAAATAATTGGATATTTACCTTAGAGCTAAATACATAATCAGCCATAAATTTAAACGTGAATACCTTATTTCCACTTGATGCTTGAGTGATGTTTTCTTGAATTTTTCTCAAAAGAGTTTTAATATCTTTATATGAAAGATCGGCACTTACTTTTAAATCATTTTTTATTTTAGATTGTTTGTCCGATTTCAGTTTAAGAATTACATCAAAGTCTTTCAATACATAACCAAGTCCTACAACGTATTCATCAGTCGCAGATTCTATCAGCTGTGTGCTCGATAGGTTAAGTCCCAAATTTCGTTGTTTTTTGTACTCCAATTTACCGGTCATACTGTTTTTGAGAACAACGTTTACACCTAAAAGTGGACTGAATTGTTCGCTTATAGATACATCCGAAATATCGTATGCTGAGGTTGGTGTTGCATTTTTCTCATTCTGGACATCACTCACATAGCCATATTGTTTTGTGTCATCCATTGCCACCCATGTAGAGTAGGAGGTATACGATCCGATACTGTAGCGGCAAGAGTAACCATGAGTCAGACTCACCGATTTAAAGCGTTCTTTCACCCAATCGATATTTGAAAGTCCATCATAGGTTACACGCCAGTTAGGTAAAACACTCAAGAATGAAAGAAATGGATTGGTATCAATTGTATTTATGTCACGACCAGTATATGCAGCCAAAAATGAGGGAATAAGAACATCGGCCGAATTTTGACCGAATGAGCCCTTAGTTGGATCGTATTTTCCGGAAATTTTATTAGTAAGAAAACCACCACTTGGATAGCTTGTACCAACTAATTTTGCATTTAACCTGTCTGCAATTATCTGACGGTTGGCAAGTAACTTGTCAAACAACTCAGAGCTGTAGTTATTATTTGCAGTCCCTAAGGGTTTGAAAGCAGTTGACAGTGCTATCAAGGTAATATTATAACTACCGGTATAAGTGCTTGGCATATCGTAGTACTTGTCAGCGTACGCATACTGTATGCTGGTGTTTTTAGCTTCGTAACGTTTAGCACTTAAATCAATTTTAAAACCTGCTATAGGTTCTATTGTTGCCTTTATATCTAAATCGGAAGTGAAAGCAGTTGCCACAGTGTTTCCTACATCCGTACTCGCGCATAGCCAATTATTACTTTTGGCTTTTTCAATGTAGCTTTGTTCATCAAATATCCCAAAGGTAAATTCATAGCCGGGTGCGTTGTTGCCCGCTGCTGTCATTTCTTGACCCATAAAGCCTGGTGTAGGTAAAAATCCAGTTATTACCATACTGTTCGATTGGCGGTAGGTTATCGATGCACGTCGCACCATCATAAGTGTTCGAGCTGCAAAATCAATTGTGTTTTGCATAGGACTTTGAATATTGGGGTCTTGACTAACTACCGTCAATGAAACACTATCCACACTTATAGATGGAGTTATTTCGATTGTACTTGCATTTTTCACTTTATAATTTAATAGAATTGTTTTCCCAAACTTATCAGTTGCACTGAACTTAAGCTTGTCACTTCCCAGTCTATGATTAATTGTTACAAGTTTGTTTTTTTCTAGGTTAACCTTTTGAGTATAGGTTTTCGACTGGAATTTAGCATCATTAGCCATACCTTGAGACGATAACCTTTTGTTTACATCTTTCAGATATTTAAACTTGTTGTATAAATTTTCAAAATTAAGTTGGCCATCGCCTTGCCACGCTCTCATTGAAGTAGCTGTGTTACCAATATCTATGGTGCTTGCGGTCTTAGCCATTCTGTTCCAATTGTAATTAGAATTATAGGAAGCATTCACATTCACCCAATCCAGCAATGGAATTTTGTTTATAGGCAAATTCCATGAAGCTGAGAAGACTTGTTGATACGCATACGGAGTTCCTAGCTTACGAATGCTCGCCATTACCGTATCTTTCCATTCTTCATAATATTCTTTACCAATTTCCGGGGTAAATCTGGACTCGGTAATATTCGCATTCATCACTGTTTGAAAACTAAATTTAAGAGCTTTGGTCAAATCAAATTTAATGTCAAACTGCCTGTTCCACATAAAGTTTTTACTAAATGTAGTGTCCATAGCAATTTTAGAAGTTGAGCCCGAAGTAAGATCTCTCAATTTTACTTGTGAGAATTGTCGGTTCATATTCGTATTGTAACTTAAGGACGTAGGCAGATAGTAGAAATTGAAGTCCTTGATCAGTTTAAAAGCTGGTTTGTCCAATGCCTTTATACGTTTAAAAGGCTCAACCGGTTGTGGATTGAAAGAGTAATTGTAAACAACCGCTGCTCGTTGGTCTTTAGCCAGATTTTTCTCAATATCTGCACTGTGTTGATTTGTTTCGTTTTCTGCATATGTAAATGTGACATTTGCAGGATCATAGAATTGAGGTGTCTTGCTCTTGATGTTTAATTTTGCACCAGATATATTAAAGCTTTTTGCAGTGCTTACAGTTTGTGAAACCATTAAAAGCGTGTCCTTACTTTTTTGATTTGTTTCATTATTAATAGCTTCTGATAAAAGTATGTCTTGGTCTAAGGGATTGTATTTAGGTGATAATGTTTCGTTTGAATAAGAGAAATAAGCTGGAATTACCAACTTGGCTTGAGCGGGTAAAAATCGTCCAAGTTGCATTGAGGTTGAAAAACTCATTTGGTATAAGTCATCCAATCTACGATTCATTACGTTACTTTCAATACTTCCATAGCCAGCCGTTTCAACACGTCCAGATAAGTTAACAGTACCAATATCCGATAATCCAACCGCTAAGTTTCCCATAGCAGCCCAACCGCCCGATTCATCAAATTGGGACATACGCATTTCATTTACCCATATTTCACCCGATTTTGTTGCAGTACCCGCATTTCGAATACCAATCATGATATTCTCAACATCGGAGATGGATGGATTACCAACTATTGTAATTTTATTAGCCAATTTGTCTGGATCGTGATCTGTGTACGGAATTAAATTTGATACTGTATTTGAACTTTGTTTTTCTTTATTTCTTTTTAATTTAATGTTTGTCAATGCTTCAAATGGGAAATCAAACATGTTTTCAGGATACCATACCTTTTCACGATCTGCCGTACTGTTTCCATCATAAGGTACATTTCCGGGAGTGAGTCGAAGTGGAATTTCGTATTCATAATAATTATTCTTTAGGTCAGAACCAATTCGTACGAAACACGTTAACTCATTATCTTTTAACTGATTTAAACCTATGTCTGTAGGCAATTGTTCGGCATGTACAAACATTTGGAAACGCTTGTACTGACGCATGTCATATGATGTGTTTTTATATACAGCACGAGCATCATTGGGTGATAAGTTTGTTACACGTAGCACCATTGACTGTTCATTTAGTTGTAATAGTGTTGGCTGTCCCGGGTCAGTTTCACGCGTTACTCCAGGAGGCAAAACGTAATTTACAGGAGTTCTACTTGCGTTTTCCTCAATATTTACAGCTTGTACATCCAGTTTTGCATCTGTTGCTGCTACCGTTTTTCCTTCGTTTAAGTCTTTAGTGTAACTCCGCCATTCACCACGTACTAAGTCGAGCGTGGCTAAACGTAGAGTTGCCGAATCGCTAAAGTTAGTCATGAACATTCTCATAAATCGAATTGATTTAAAGTTCCTAATGCTACCTATATTATTATCAAATTCCCGAATTGGTATTTTAAATTGATACCATTTCACCTCTTCTGGATTACCGTTGGGAAGAGTAACGTTTGATATAACCCGGTCAGTGATATGGTTTTTACCAATTTCCATCTGGTCAGCACTAATACGCACACGATATTGGTAATATTTCTCGTATTCGTTCATCGTGTTATCTCCGTTTACATCCTCCATGTCGGGGATTGAAGTGGCTGTAGTTGAGTAACTTTCAGTTGTGTTGGTTGCATCAGCCGAGTTACCTTCTGTTCCGTTGAAATGTTTATAACGAGTTATGATATCTAATTTCTCGTTATCGTAATCTGTTCCCCGATAAAAATGGTAATTATCACCGGAAGGGTCTCTCAGTGGTGAGAAAGGATCATTTTCTAATCGTTTGATTGCATTGGGGTCAGTTACTTTAGTTCTTACCTCATTGATGTAGTCTTTATAGGTTTTGTACGTAAACTCATTGTCATTGGAGAGACCATCTAAACCTACATCTTGGTTTTTACGGTCGCCCGAAAATGCCGAAACTGTAGATTGTATTTTTGGAACACGTCCCCAAGTAGTTGTATCCACTTTGGTTGCATCACCGTCTATAGGTAAACCATGTTCAAAAGATTTTTTCCCATCTTTTAATACATCTTCGCTGATATCACCAAGGTTAAAATATAAATCACCGCTTTTAGTTTTATCCATTCCGCCATTCACAAACGGATCCATCATCCAAAACTCAATGTATTCAATATTAGATGTTTCAAAGTCAGTTGCATCCAACTTTCGCATAATACCACCCCAGCGTTTTTCGGGATTTTTTAGTGTTCCATCGGCATTCATACCGGCTGAAATATCAGTTGGGTTCACATCTAAGTTATAGGGACCGCGTTCTTTTGGGTAATATGATAAGTTCATAACCGTTAAGCGTGACGATTTTGTAACCTCAATACTTTTATTTGGAAAAATTTCTTGTTCTAAAATGCTACGTGTTAAATTGTTGGATTTATATTCTGCATTATTCCGAATATAGGATGGAGTCGTATTTCTATCCTCGTTAAATAATGGATCAACATAGTACCACGAAAGCAATGCGCGATTTTTTCCATAGTCAGCATTATTGCTTCTTCTTGCTTCCTTGAAAAGTTCAGTATTTGTATCATTATAAGGAGTTGATGCCAAATACCAATTAATAGGGTAGTGGATGTCGATAGATGTTTTTGTCGATTCAAAATCGTCGATATAAGCCAGGCCTTGTTTACTTACAACGCTTGAATGACCAGGAATTAACTGTGCAAATTCGGCATTCAAAGCTATTGTAGATGGTTTAGTTGCATCCACAAATGGAAGTTTATCTAAAGCGTTGGTTAACCATTGTGATTCTGTACGCCATGAAGTGTTTAACCCCCATATAGTGTTTGAAATAGGTTCGTTGCCTGTAGTAACCTTAGTAGTTAAAGGTGTTTCAGACATGTGCATAATTGTGCCACCCAAGCTGAAATCTTTATTGAATTTATATTCAAGATGTGTTCCGAATAGTGACTTGCGCTGCATACTAAATGTAGACTGATTTTCAAGTTTTACATCAATGTTAGTCCCAGCTGCAATTAAAGATTGATTAAGAATTGTAACTGTTCCCATGCTGTAATCCACGGTATAATCCACATTCTCGACCAATGTTGCGCCACCGGCAGTAACAGTCACTGATCCACGCGGAACGTTAGTGGCATTTAATCTGATTTCGGAGCCGGACGATCCTTTGTATTCTCCAACGAGTTTAAACTTATTTTTTTCGCTGTTTTGCTGAGCTACAACTAAAGTAGAGTCGTATAATTCTTGAAAAATATATTTTGTTACAAGTTTAGAACGAGTAGATGGATCTGCCTTAATATCGAATTTGGGATCAATTTGACCTGCCAGATAAGAACCAAATGGCTCAAGAACAGGGAAAATAACCCGACCAGTCGATGGAAGGATAGTGTATCCTGAAACAAAATCAAATTTACCATCCGGGTTTAGCTCATTTTTGGTGTCAAGTCTGTCGAGGTTCATTACTCGAAGAAGAATCTTGTTTTTTACTTTATCATCTCCTTCTGTAATATATTGCATATCAGTGCCTACTGAATCATTTCTATATACAATATTCAATTTGAAGTTATCTTTCTGTACATCTGTGGCACCCAAATCGTACACGTTTTTCATCATTAAGTCCCAGTTTTTTAGCTTGGGCGATTGTGAAGTACCTTTTATTAATTTAACGAGTAATGCGTTTGGAGTTACTATAGGGTCTGTAGAGAATTCACCTACCTGATAAGTACTGCCTTTATATGTGTATTCATATGCAACCCCCAGAACTTCATCCGGATTTAATGCATTTCTTAATGAAATAATACCTAAATCTTTATTTAAAGTATACTCTGAAGCCTCCAGTTTACGTGCACTTTCAATTTTTTCGTAATCTTCGCCACCATAAATTCCGGTAATACCTTTCTTAGCAAAATAATCAGACAAAACGGCATTTGTCTTTTGGATATTACGTACATCGGTAATAGCTGCTACTTCTTTGTAAAGGTTGTTGGCTGTGTTTTGTGGCCATTTATCTGTAACAGCGATATTGCGCCAATGTGAATTGTCGATACTGTCTCGTTCGCCTAAATCCATAAAGGCGGCTATATTTCGAGCTTGATCGTAATTTCCACGTTTGTTTGTAACCCATACTTCAATCCTGTTGACAACAATTCCCGATTGAATACTAGGAAGTTTACTCATTGCATTTTCGAAGTTGTCGCGGAAATAATGAGCCAAAAAGAAATGGCGGTTGTCATCGTATTTATCTATATTTATTTCAAATTTGGTGGTTTGTGCTCCACCTTTTGAACTTACGGTTTGTGTTTGTGACTGTTGTTGCGAGGCTATGGCTGAAACGCTTAACCGTCCAAACTGCAATTCAGTTTTAATCCCAAATAAGGCGGTTCCGCCGGAAATAAGCGAGCTATTTAACTGCATGCTCACATTTCCTGCTTCAATACTTTTAATAATGTCATCTTCTTTGCCTTTGTAGGCCAGTTTCACCATTTTTTGGTCAAAGTCGAAGCTGGATTCAGTGTTATAGTTTAATCCGAAATTCACCTTATCACCAACGCTCCCGGTAACATTCATCTGAATTTTTTCATCAAAATTAAAGTTCCCGGTTTTTCGCATACGCTCTGTGAGAGCAGGATTTTCAATTTTATTGGTTTTATAACCAAAAACTAACTCGGCCGAACCTTGTGTTTTAATTTGAACTCCTCCAGGTCCAAAAACCTTATCGGCCGGGCCTATGTTGAATTTCATATCAGAGATAGAAAACTTATCTTCGTTGTTTTTTTGTGATTTTGAATTTATTTGTTTCCAATAATTTTGTAAATCGTTTTTTGCCGAGTAATTCCGATACTCTTGCTCTGTCATTAAAAAGGGAGTAGCAATTTCCGATTCACCTACAAAGGTGCGTAGTACATAATTCCCGGTTTTTGCATCATACTCAACTACCGATTTTACATTATTCGGGTTGGGGGCATCCATCGGATACTTTGTATTCAGTTCTTCGTATGTGTTTTGAGTATATTTTTTTATTGGGAAAGCTGGAGCTGGTTTCTTGGCAGTATCTTTAGCAGATTCCATTATTGCTGATGCCTCTGGGCTAGCAGATACGTGCTCATTTGCCGTTACAAAAGCGTAAGCGGAACTAATAATAATTCCGCACGAAATAAGAAGAGTGAATGTTTTGTTGGAAAATATCATAAATAAATTACAATGCTATGAGTTGTAGTCCGATATTTTAGACTTGTTATTACATCATTTTTAATGCCAGTTTAATTAACTGTTCTACTTTTAACAAAGGTTGTTCTTTCAGGATTTTCTCCACTGTTTTTTGTGAAGCAGCTGCTGCAAAACCTAGCATAACCAAAGCTGAAATGGCTTCTTCTTTTTGTTCACTATGTACACCGATATCTAATCCTGGAATTTCAGTTCCGCCAACACCTTTGATAATTTTATCTTTTAAATCGATAATAATTCGCTGAGCTGTTTTAGTGCCAATACCTTTAATTGCATTTAGTGCCGAAACGTTTCCTGAGGCTATCATCTCCTGAATTTCTTGTGCCGAATAGGATGACATAATCATTCTAGCCGTATTAGCACCAATCCCAGACACAGAAATGAGCAATAAAAATAGATGGCGTTCGCTTTGTAAACGGAAGCCATAAAGCACATGTGCATCTTCACGAATTGCTTCGTATACAAATAATTTTGTCGTTTTTTGTTCGCCCAGAACCGAGAATGTAGGAAGTGTAATGTGTAATAAATAACCTATTCCGGCAGCTTCAAGTACTGCATAAGCAGGTGTTAGTTCTACAATTTCACCTTTTATATAATCAATCATATAATCAAATTCTGAGTGTAATCAATTTCTTAAATTTAACCTGCAAATATACAGAATTTTTGCGACCTTTCCAAAATGCAAAATTTCTTTAAGACTCTGTGGCTAGATGCATTGAAATGAATAACGGATTATTTAAAAAAATAGTACAAGTGAATCAAAAAAAAGTCTTTGAAATTAGAGAAATATTTTAGAATGAAATCGATTTGTAATAGAATGAAATCAAAATGTAATTATCGATTGTTGAATGTGAAATTGAGAAGTGAAACCTTGTTATGTGTGGGTGGGCTTGGGGTGGCAGTTAATTATATGATGGAAAAAAGAGTTTCTGAAGTAACCTTCAAAAACTCTTTTATGTAGCGGGAACGAGAGTTGAACTCGTGACCTCCGGGTTATGAATCCGACGCTCTAACCAACTGAGCTATCCCGCCATTTTTCTAAAGCGGTGCAAAGATAGCCTTTTTAGCCCATCTGACAAACTTTTTCGGCTAAAAAATAGAATTTCTTGTCTGAAATATAATTGATGACTATATAAATAATTGATACCTAACGACTAATTGTCAACTGTAAATTCTCAATTCTCAATTAAAACCTAGGTTTCATTCCTAAGTTAAACATCACAAACGACCACATATCGGTTTGTGCATCTATAATTTTTCCAATTGGCTTGCCGGCACCATGGCCTGCTTTAGAATCAATACGAATTAATGTAGGTTTATTACTAGCATTTTTCTCTTGCAGGGTGGCTGCAAATTTAAATGAATGTGCAGGAACTACACGGTCATCATGATCGCCTGTCATAACCATGGTAGCCGGATATTTTACGCCGGCTTTAATGTTATGTAGTGGTGAATAGCCTTTCAAATATTCGAACATTTCTTTGGTCTCGCCACTGTTTCCGTAATCGCTGGTCCAGGACCAACCAATGGTAAACATATGATAGCGTAGCATATCCAAAACACCTACTTCTGGAATTGCTACAGCATACAAGTCTGGTCGTTGAGTCAGACAGGCTCCAACCAGTAAACCTCCATTTGAACCACCGTCAATTGCTAGTTTTTTAGAGGATGTATAACCATTGCTAATAAGGTATTCGGCAGCACTAATAAAGTCGTCAAAAACGTTTTGTTTTTTCATTTTTGTACCTGCCAGATGCCAGGCTTCACCGTATTCACCGCCACCACGAATGTTAGCTACCACATAAATACCCCCATTTTCTAAAAAAGGAATTCGTGTTACGCTGAATGTGGGGTTTAAACTAATGTTAAAACCGCCGTAACCATAGAGCATTAACGGATTCTTACCATCTTTTTTCATCCCTTTTTTGTACGTAATTGACATTGGCACTTTGGTTCCATCTTTACTGGTGTAGAAAATCTGCTCGGTTGTATAGTCGTCCAGATTAAACAAAACTTCAGTTTTGTGAAATACTTCAGAGATGTTTTTCTTAGTGTCAAATCGATAGATAGTAGGAGGGAAGGTGTACGATGTAAATACGTAGAAGGCTTCGCTATCATCTTTGTCGCCGCTTAAGCCGGTAACCGAGCCGAGAGTTGGTAAACTTACTTCGTACAGCTTTTTACCCGTTAAATCAAAACTATACAAGTGATTGCTGGCATCTTTCATGTATTCAGCAATAATTTTGCCTCCAATTATGGATGCACTTTCAAGTACGTTTTCAGATTCCGGAATTATTTCTTTCCAATTTTCACGAGCTGGACTGGTCGGGTCAACTTCCATTAATCTGTTCTTTGGAGCCTTCCAGTTTGTGAGTAGGTATAGTTTGCCATTCACCTGATCGATAACGTTATAGTCATTTTCAAAATTCGGAGCTAATTGGACGAAGTCTGCGTTTAGATTTACTGTTTCTTTCATCAACAAACCGTTACCGGTAGTGGTTTCTGTTATGGAAATAAACAGGAATTTTTCATCATCGGTTAAGCTGGCATAGCATTCACGAAGCGCATGTTGTTTGTCTTCGTAAATAAGTTTGTCCTGATCTTGACTTTGTCCAACTGTATGATAATAAACTTTCTCGTATTCATTCTTAACTGAATATTCTTTACCTGCCTCTGGAGTATCATAAGCACTGTAATAAAATCCGTCACCTTGCCAAGAAATTCCTGACGATTTTGACCATTTAATGTGGTCTGGCATCAATTCACCAGTTTCAACATTCAATACAAAAATTTCGTTCCAGTCGGAGCCACTTCGTGCGATGGCATACCCCAGATATTTACCATTTTTTGAAAATGCTACACTGGATAATGCCACAGTTCCATCGGTAGAGAGTTTGTTTGGGTCTAATAATAATTCCGGTTCGGAGCTTAAAGATTTTTGACGGTATAAAGCACTTTGGTTTTGTAACCCATTGTTTTTGAAATAGAAATACTGACCGTTTTTCTTGAATGGAGAACCAAACTTAGGGTAATTTGTCAACGCTGTCAATCGCTTTTTTAGCTCCGAACGAAATGGAATCTGACTCAGATAACCCTGTGTTGTTTTGTTTTGTTCTTTTACCCAAGCCGAAGTTGCTTTTGAAGTGTCGTTTTCGAGCCAACGATAGGGCTCATTAACCTGAATGCCAAAGTAGTTGTCAACGACATTTTCTTTAATGGTTTTAGGATAATTGATTTTTGTTGCTGAAAAAGCTGTTGTCATAAGCAGCAGTAAAGTGGTTAAAAAAAAAGTTGATTTCATGCGTTCATTTTTTTGTTAGTTGTCGCATGGAACTCGCAATAAACATAGTCTTTAGTTTAAACACTTATTATAATGCTCGTTTCATGTGAATAATTTTTGTTGACTTTCAAATGTATTGAACTCCGGACAAATAGAAATTACGATTGTATTGTCAGGTTAAATTCTTTGGCAATCCCAAGCATATAGGCTTTAGCAGCTTCATACTCATTGGGAATAATGCCATCCAGAATGGCATCTTTTATCTTCATTTTAATTTCACCAACAGTAGAACAAGCCGGAAGATTAAATGCATCCATAATTTCCTGACCGCTTATCGGTGGTTGAAAATTTCGTACACGGTCTTTTTCTTCAATCTCTTTTAGTTTTTGCCTTACAATCTGAAAGTTCGATTTGAATCTTTTTACTTTATCGGGGTTCTTTGAGGTAATATCGGCTTCGCAAAGTTTCATCAAATCATCAATGTCATCTCCGGCTTCAAAAAGCAATCTGCGAATGGCAGAATCGGTTATTTCTTCTTCGCTAAGTACAATGGGGCGCATATGAAGTGTTACCATTTTTTGTACGTACTTCATCTTATCATTGGTAGGCAATTTCATCCGACGGAAAATCTCCGGAATCATTTTTTCACCAATGAAATTGTGATTGTGGAAAGTCCAGCCTAAACGTTTGTCAAAGCGTTTAGTACGTGGTTTACCAATGTCATGCAATAATGCTGCCCACCGTAGCCAAAGGTTATCGGTATGTTCACATAATCCATCCAGTACGGCAAGTGTGTGATAAAAATTATCCTTGTGCCCAACACCATCTTTTGTTTCAGCTCCTTTCAGCGCTAATACTTCTGGGAAAATTAGTTCAAGCAATCCGGTTTTCTCAAGTAAAATAAAGCCTACAGAAGGTTTGCGCGACATCATTATCTTATTCAACTCGTCGGCTATACGTTCTTTGGAAATAATTTCAATACGTTCTTTGTTTCCGGCTATAGCTTCAAAAGTATTAGATTCCAAAAAGAACCCAAGTTGGGCTGAGAATCTAATGCCACGCATCATTCGCAATGGATCGTCAGAAAAAGTAATGTCAGGGTTGAGCGGAGTGCGAATTACAAAGTTTTTTAGATCTTCAATTCCGCCAAACGGATCAACAAGTTCACCGAAACGAGCTCTGTTTAGGCAAAGTGCCAGAGCGTTTATAGTGAAATCGCGGCGGTTCTGGTCATCTTCCAAAGTCCCATCTTCCACAATCGGATTACGAGATTCGCGTTGGTACGATTCTTTGCGTGCTCCAACAAATTCTACTTCCAGATCGTGAAATTTTACTTGTGCCGTTCCAAAGTTTTTAAAAATGCTTAGTTGCGCTTTCTTTCCAAGTTTTGTTGCTACTTTTTGAGCCAGCTCTATTCCACTGCCAACAACTACTACATCAATATCTTTTGATGGTCTCTTTAGAAATATGTCGCGAACGAAACCGCCAATAACATAGCATTCTTGCTGTTGTTCGTCGGCTGCTTCTGAAATAAGTTGAAATATAGGGTTTTGTAAATGTTCTTTCATTAAAAGTGTATAAATACTTATTTTTTAGGAATACAAAAGTACACGAATATATTTAAACAACAAAAAACCTGACAGTGTTGAGTTTCTGTCAGGTTTTTTTTATTGTTTTAGGATTCTTGTTTTTTTGATTTTCTTATCTTCAGTTTCTTGAGTTCATTTTCAAGATCTTCAATTTCTTTTTCCTGATTGTTGATAGTTTGCAGCAACTCGTTCAATTCTTCATTGTCAATAGTTGTTGGGTATTGCGCATCAACTCTTTCCAGAAAATCGGCCAGCACGTTCATGTAATTCATAAATGCCTCGTAAGCAGACTCATAATGAGTTCCATGTGCATCTTTATGACTCATGTAACGGAAATGATCGGTAGATTGTAATCTCAACCAATCGTTTAATAGTGGCTTGTCTGTACACATCCGAACCCGCTCTCCTACGGCATACAACTTATTTAAAGCTTCAGCTTGTAAGTCGTTTCCTGTCCACGGTGTTAAATCTTTGTCGCTGCCAACCCAACTTATTGGATGCATAACAGTTAAAGGTCCTGCCGACTCGTTTTTTTTAGTAACCTCAGAAGGTAGAATAAAATTGATTTGTTGCTCCATTGCATGATATGGAAGTGCCTTCATGAAATCAAAAATACCGGTATACGCTGGTTGTGCTACACCCAATGTTTCGTATCCCATTCCAAGGTTGATAACATTTTCCTCTGCTGGTAATGCTGAAATCCATTCAATGAATTTTTCGGCTGATAACGATAGATTTGAGAACCGAAAAGCAATATCATCACTGAATTTATTGTTTCTGATAAGCAATTTCAATTTTGGAATATAGGAGTGGTTATACACATAATTGGGGCTTTTCCAACCCATAATGTGTTTAGCCTCATCAATCAATATTGTTTTAAATCCTAATTTTGAAGCTAATTCGCCAATTTCGTCTGAATAAATTAACTCAGCATTAAATAGGGTGGTAGGTTGCTTCCCAAATAACTCCTTAATTTTTGCGGCATGAGTTTTTACTTGTTGCTCAAATTCATTGGCATCAAATACCGATGATAAGGAATGAGCATATGGTTCAGCAAGAAACTCTACACTACCTGTTTTGGCCAGTTCTTTAAAACTATCTATTACCTCTGGCGCATATTGCTCTAACTGTTCCAATGTAACCCCTGAAATGGAGAATGCGCAACGGAATTTGCCATTTGAACTGCGGATCATTTCGGAGATAGTACGGTTGGCAATCAGATAAGATTGTTCAACCATATTGCGAATCTGATCCTCAGTTTGAAAATCATCATAATAATAATGATCTTTACCAATTTCGAAGAAGCGATAGCGTTTCAGGCGAAATGGAAGATGAATTTGAAAATAAAAACAAATGTTTCGCATATTATTGAATTGTTTTGTTGACTTAGATTATTATTAACTTGTGGTTTTTGATAAATGTGTTACATGAGTGTTTACATTACACTATCGTATATTTTGCGTACTTTCAATCCGGCATCGTACCATTTAATATTATTTACTTCATCTCTACCCAGATTGCGTAAGCTGTTATACATTGCAGGATTCTTTACAATTGCATAAATGGCATCGGCCATGGCATCAATATCCCAATAGTCGGTTTTAATGGCATGTGTAAGAATTTCAGCACAGCCCGATTGTTTCGAAATGATGGATGGTGTGCCAACTTGCATGGCTTCGAGTGGCGAAATTCCAAATGGTTCGGATACAGATGGCATTATATAAACGTCGCTCTCCGCTAGCATTTCATGAACCTGACTACCTTTTAGAAATCCGGTAAAATGAAAGCGATCGGCAATACCACGTTTGGCTACTAGGTCAATCATGGCCTCCATCATATCTCCACTTCCTGCCATTACAAAACGTACATCTTTTGTTTTTTGCAATACACGGTAGGCTGCTTCAACAAAATATTCCGGTCCCTTTTGCATAGTAATTCTTCCTAAAAAGGTAACCACTTTATCTCGTCTGGGACTTTTTGTAAAAGTATTTATTTCAGGCAAAGGTTCAACAGCGTTATGCACTGTGGTTACTTTGCGCGGATCTTGGTGGTATTTTTCTATGACTATTTTGCGGGTTAGTTCACTTACCGTCATAATATGATCGGCCATGTCCATACCCCGTTTTTCAATGCCGTAAACAACTGGGTTGACTTGTCCGCGACTCCGATCAAAGTCGGTTGCATGAACATGAATTACCAATGGTTTTCCGCTGATTTGCTTGGCAAATACACCGGCAGGGTAAGTCAACCAGTCATGAGAATGAATTATATCGAAATCAAGCTGATGTGCCAGTACGCTTGCTACAGCTTCATAATTTGATATTTCTTCTATCAGATTGTCGGGGTAACGACCGGAGAAACTAATGCAGCCTAACTCATTGGTATGTATTCGACTAAAGTCATATTTGATTCCATTGCGCAGCCAAAAATATTCATCTGGATGCATCATTGAACCAATACGTGAGTTCACATGATTCCAATCGTTTTCTTTCCATACAACAGGAACGTTGCAGGCTCCAATTATTTTCAGAAAGCTTTGATCTTCATCGCCATGCGGTTTTGGAATCACAAATGTAATTTGCATATCCTCCTGCATTGCCATTCCTTTGGTTAAACCATAGCTTGCTGTTCCCAATCCTCCTAAAATATGGGGCGGAAACTCCCAACCAAACATTAATGCTTTCATTTATTATTCGTTTTCGTATTTTTTCAAAATATCCAATACTCTCAATACTTCTGCAACACTCATGGCAAAAGACATACCTCCATGACCTTTAAATGGTGGATTGCCATCAAATAATTCAGGAATAGTACCTACACATAATTCGGTCATCTCGGCTTCAAGTCCAATCAACATTCTTTCGATAAATGATTTTCCGCTTTGTTTGTAGATTCTCAGGTAGGCTGTGGCAAATGCTCCAAATGTACAAGGCCATACAGGGCCATTATGATAATTTCGGTCACGTTCTAATTGACCTCCTACGTAGCTTGGTCGGTAAAAACCACTTTTGGGGCTTAGGGTGCGTAGTCCTTTTGGCGTAAGTAATTCCTTTGTTGTTATGTCTAGAACGGATTTTTGTTGCTGTTTGTCCAATGGCGAGTAGGATAGAGCTACTGCCAAAATCATGTTCGGACGCACTTCCCAATCACTATAACTGCCATCAACATAATCAAACAGATAGGCGCCATTCCAAAAAGTACTTATAAATGCTTCCCGTGCAATTTCAGCTTGATAGTCGAGTAAGTCGGCAGCGTGTTCATTGCCAGTTTCGCGTGTAATCTCTGCTGTAAACTTTAATGCATTATACCACAATGCATTAATTTCAACTACATAACCTGTCCGAGGAGTGATTGGTCTGCCATTCTCAATGGCATTCATCCATGTAGCCGGTTTTTCTGTGCCATTTACATAGAGTAAACCGTTGTTGTGTAAGAATAAGTTCGGGTGATTTTGTTTGCGTATAAAATTAATAATTGTAGATGCTAATTCTGTAAAACGATCGGCAGCTTGCTTAGTAGTTGTGGCTTTTGCATATTGTTGAATAACCCAGATAAACCAAAGTAATACATCTGGATCATCAATGGCCTGAAGTTTAATTCCTTCATTTTTGCCGTCCATAAACAATTTAATTTCATTTATGGAAGTGTCCATAATTGTATCAAAATAATCCATGCGGTCTATGGTAAGTGTACAACCTGGCAATGCCACAAACTGATCACGAGCACGAGCTCCGTACCATGGGTAACCAGCTAACAAATAGGTTTTGCTTCCTTCACGTTTGTAGAATTGTTGAGCAGAGTTTTTTAAACAGCTAAACATATCTACCCTATGATTGCGTTTCGTCAATTCATCGTTCCAGAGGTTTTGTAACTTTCGTGGTGAAGTTTCTGAAATTCCGGCAGAGAAAATTATTGACTCGCCTTTTTTTATTGGCATTTCGAAATATCCCGGAACCAATAAATCTTCTTTATATTCGTAGCCGCGCTCTTGTTCCTTAAAATACTCAATTCCTTTGTACCAATCTGGTTGATGAATGTAGCTTGGTTTTTTGGAGAATTGCATGTGCAAACAAGGATATTTTTCGTATAAACACATTTTAATACCGTCTTTCACGTCTGTGTAATTGGTATCGGCAATGTCATTCTGATGTGTTAACTCGTTCACGCTCCTAAATGCTAGAAATGGTTTGAAGCGAAGAAGAGTAGGGGAGTGGGCTTCAAGCAAGGTGTATTTAATAAGTACACGTGGCTCAAACGAAACTAACAGGCGTTCTTTTGAAAGAATAACTCCGCCAACGCGGTATATGGTTCTAGAAATTACTTCACAGTCAAACTGACGAATATATTTATGTCCATTCGGACTGAAGTTGTTACCTTCATATTTATGTATTCCCAAGTTAAACTCAACTCCATGTTGGACAACTGTTTCATCGAGTGATGACAATAGTACATGATTTGAATTGTCAATGTCAGGAAGAGGTATAACCAACTGTCCATGGTATTTTCGGGTATTACAGTCAATAAGCGTTGTGCTGTTATAAGTACCTGCCCTATTGGTTCTAATCATCTCCTTTGTGAGAGATTTCTCGAGATTAATAAGTAAGGTTTTGTCAAAATTGAGGTAACTCATAGATTAAACTTAAAAGGATATTACTTTTGTTTTTAATTAAATAACAATTCAAATGGTCTGATTTGTCAAATGTAATAAATAATGCTACATCTATCAACTATAGAATTAGTATTTATCGACCGCAATATATTAAATATATTCGAAATATAAAAGTAAATTTTTATGATTCACAACAGCTTTTTGTAATTTTCAGTCCCAAAGCCATAAATGTTTGATATATTGAATTTTGTGTATTTATTTATACGTTTAGGTACTAAAAAGCATTTATTTAACTGTGATTTTATACTTTTATTTCACTTTTCTCGTTAACTCCACAAAGAATTTGTAACTTTGTGACGAATAAGACAAGTATAAAATAATGTCAGAAAAGCTCAATTCTTCTGCTGATAAGAGGGAAATTTTGAATGCCATTTTTGTTCCGTTTGTATTGGGAGTATTGATGATTCTTAGTTTCGTGTTGGAAAAAGGCATGGATTGGGACTTTCACACAGCAGGGGTATACCCTCGTCAAATTAATGGACTATTGGGTATTTTTACCTTGATATTTGTTCACGCCGATTGGGGGCATCTGATTAATAATGTGATTTCATTTGTCATTTTGGGCAGTTTTTTGTATTATTTCTATCGCCAATTAGCCACAAGAGTATTGTTGATCTCGTATGTATTCAGTGGGGTGATTTTATGGGTAATTGGCAGAGAAAGTTGGCATATTGGAGCCAGTGGTTTAATTTACTCATTGGCTTTCTTTTTGTTTTTTAGTGGAATAATTCGTAAGCATATTCCGTTAATTGCTATTTCGCTTATCGTAGCATTAATATATGGAAATATGGTTTGGCATATTTTCCCTTGGGAAATCAATGATGTTATTTCTTGGGAAGGCCATTTGGCTGGTGGAATAATTGGTTCTGTTTTATCAATATATTACCGTAATGAAGGACCTCAGAAACCGTTGCAAGTTTGGGAGGAAGAAGATGATTCAATTGAATATATTTCAGAAGATGATGATTTTAAGTGCTAATGTATTTGTAATTTGTGAATTAACTGTAAAAAATAATTAAATATATAAAATCAAAATGGAGGAGAAAAATACTAAAGAAATCAATTTGTTAGAGTTAATTGGTCTGTTTTTTGATTGGCTAAAAGGAATTGCGCTAAAAGTGTTAAGCATTTTTGCTTATTTGTTACGCCTAAGTTATAAATACATTGTATTGGTAATAATTGTGGTGTTGTTATCCTTATCTGTAGGATTATACCTTTCACGTCCATCAGCTAAAGTTTATTCGGCAGAGACAACAGCCATGATTTATGGAACTGATGTTCAGACTGTAATGGAAGTGACTAAACAACTAAATACCATTGTGTTGGACAATGGTAAGAGCTCACTTTCCGGTAAATTAGATTTGCCTGATAGTATTTTGAAAAGCATTGTTGGGGTGAAATCGTATTATATACTTTGTTATAGAAAAGATGGAATTGCAGTAAAGGTTGATTATGATAATGTAAATCCGCAAAAAGATACAATGATTGTGAAAATGGGTGACAGATTATGTCTTCAAGTCTTAACGCTTAAGGTAAATCAGCTCCCTCAGATTCAAAATGCAATTTTGAAGTATTTGAATAATAATTCTGTGATGAGATCCCAATTCGAAACTAAGCGTGTTGCACTGGCTCAAGAAATTGATATTTGTAAACGGGAGGATCTTCGTATAGATAGTTTGGCTAAGGTTACCTATTTTAAGGATACGCAGAAACAACTTCAATTTGAAAATAATAGTCTTATAGTTGGTGACCAGAAGAAACAACTTTTTTACAGTGAATTATTGGCTCTGCAAAATACAAAGGCCAATGCTGAAAATGCATTGATAAACCATACAAATCCAGTTGTATTACCTGCTGGTTTTACGGCTTCTCCTAAACCAGAAAATCCAATGTCTAAATATGCTGTATTTGGAATTGTTGTTGGATATTTACTTTCATTGTTGTTGATTATTTTAATAGATAATTTGAAGAAAATCAAGAGTTTTTTTAAGTGAATTATCGGGAGGATTAGTATGAAAAAGATATTTTTTGCTATTTGTTTTATTTTATTTTCGGTTTTTGTTTCGGCTCAAATAAAGTCAAATGAAAGACTTGTATACGCTGCATCATACAATATGAGTGGCCTGTTGACTCACATTGCTCAGGTAACTATGCAGACTGAAACAGTAACTACATCGAAAAAAACATTCCTACATTTAAGTTGGGAAGCTGCTACTTTTAGTAAGTGGGATTCGTACTTTAAAATCAGGGATTTATACGAAACTTATGTAGATCCGGTAACTTTAAGACCCACTTTGTATAAACGTAGTATTTCAGAAGGAGCTTATTCGAAAACGGAGAAATACATATTTTCTCCAGATGGAAGAACTATTAACAGTAGCTCCCGAAAAAAAAACGAACCCGAGACAAAAAGTACTTTTAAAGTTTCTGGAGCTACTCAGGATATTATATCAATGATTTATAAATTAAGAACTGTTGATTTAAGTACATTAAAACCAGGTCAAAGTAAGGTGTTTGTCATTGTATTTGATCAAAAAGAATATCCTGTTTCAGTAAAAATGCTTGGAAGAGAAACTATTTCGGCAGGTAGTTTGGGTGCTAGAGATTGCTTTAAAATGTCAATTTCAGCCAATACGAATAAACTGAAAGGTACTGACAAAAACCTAATCTGGCTAACAAACGATGCTCGGAAAATACCGGTTATGGTTAAGTTTAGTATTCCTGTTGGAACTGGTCAAATGGTATTGTCATCTGCAACCGGAATTTAATAATCAAGTTTTATGAGAAAAGTTTTAATATATTCAGCTTCTTTTTTTGCTCTACTTGGAGTTGTATTAACCGTTTTGCCATTTGGCACAATAGCTCTATTGCCTATTGTCTTAGCATTAGTTCTTGTGTTTTTTGCTTTCAGAATTTCTAGTGTAAAGCAACGGAGGTTTGCCCGAATAATCTTAATTATTTCTGCTATAACTTTATTAGTGGTGATAGGTAAGGAGATTTTTGTGAAAGATGTTGTTGTGCTAGATAAGCAGTTTGAGAAAAATAAGGTTGAATCTAAGAAAGAAGATATTAAAGATTTGGAAGGTTTATAAATAATCAATATAGTTGTCATAAAAGAAGGAGGGTGTTTTACTCTCCTTTTTTTAGATGATATGGAAGTCCATTTTTATTTTGCAACAGGAAAAATACCATTTGACTTTTTAATGTGGTAATTTGTCATGTTTTGATTCGATTCAAAACCAATTCCTTTTATAATGTGTGCAGCATCAGTAATTGTAATTGCACTATCAGAATAAAAACGCTCTTGTATCTGATTCCAAAATAATTGAGAAGTTTCAAAAAGCTGACCTTGTATATTAGTCATTTTTACATTTCCGCGCAGTTCCCAAAGTCGCTCATTCTCATTGAATTTAGCATAATCGCTACGAATGTTAGCGTCCACCTTTAAATTCAAATCAAACCGTTCAAAGTGAATTCCTTGCGGAAATTCCTGATAAGGAGGTGCAGCTCTATCGTAGATATTCCAGGTAGGTGCAGTAATCCGATAACGTGTAATTCCAGAATCGGAAATTACAGTAGTTATATCAGTGGCATGCAATTGAGGCATTGCCGAACGATTCTTAACCGCAGCTATCTTATCAGGTTTATCTGTATTGGTACAGGACACAACACCCATAAAGAGTAACAGTGCACAAATAGATACGAAAGCTATGTTGTTTCTAGAATTCAAAACTTTTTACTTTTCCCTTATTATAAACGGATTTATAGATACGGATTACAATTTACGTTTAAAGAACCAGTGCTCGTTAAAGACAATGTTGAGAGTAAATTTAAAATAATCCTCACGTAAGAGTTCAGAAGATCCAATTTTACCATATTCAAACGATGTATTTAACATGGTAACGGTTTGTGTTACGTTGTTATAAAGTGGGAATCCAAAGCCTAAAGAAACTCCGTAATTTTTTGGTGGTATTACATTATTCACATTATAATATGGATCACTCATATTAAAACCTGCGCGGTAACTCATTCTTTGCACAAACTTACGTCCACGTGGATTTGGCAGATACTCTACTCCCAAAGCAAGCTTAGAACGATCTCTCAATGCATAAGTATCTCTGAATTTCACATCACCGAATTTCTGCAAAGTATAATCTAATCCTAAAGAAAGTCGTTTATCATAGGTATAATAAAGTCCTACACCAAACATGTCAGGTAATTGAAAGCTCTGATCTGCAGCTGTTGTATCTTTAGCCTCAGTGAGAGTTCCATAGGTGACTTGAGAATATGTTCCATTCAAGTTGGCTTTGTGCTCATAAATAAGCCCCAACGTCACATCATGTTTATCGCCAAAAGTATTATAGAACTGAGCCCCATATCGAAAACGAAAGTTATTAGCATTGATTGAACTATATTCCACAGTCGAGTCAGAAGCACTCAGCCATCTGTTGCCGCGAACATGATTCACCGTACCAAACATATAATAAGCGTTCACACCAAGTGAAATATGTTTAAGAAAGTTTACTGACAATCCTCCATATACCTGACTAAATCCTCCATTTCCACTATAGACATTGCGACTCGAAATAGTATCAAAATCGCTCGAAGTGGATCTGGTTTTATGTTCACTTTGTGTTGCAAAATCGTAACCAACAAATGAATATGGCAACAAACCAGCACTAAAACCTACATTTTTAGCTAGTGGAAATTGCATGGTTATATAGTCTAAATTAGCTGTGAACTTGTGTAGTCCACCTGCAGTGGTTGTAAAACGCGAGAAAAGAGCAGATGAGCCAATGTCAAACAGAAAGGTCATACTATCTACGCTGCTATACGAGGCAGGATTTATGGTATTGATACTTGTTTTTGAACGCGATCCCAATGCGACTCCCCCCATTGCCCTTTGTTCACCTGAATTTGCATCAGTAATATCTCCGTAACCAAAACGGGTATAAGGTGAATTTGTATTGTTTTGAGCAACTGCAAATTGTGCGAGAAGTAATGAAACGAGAATGAGAAGAGAGAATTTATTTTTGCACATTATATTGAAGAATACGGTTGAGACCGATTAACACTAAATTTCGTTCTGCAAAGATGGCATTTTTTAGCTTTGTATCAAAGTAAAAAGTGCTACCACCTGTTAAAAATACTGAAAGTTGTGGATATTTAATTTTTAATGTATTTATATAACCATCTATTTCATAAACAATACCATATAATGCACCCGAAATTAATGCCGATTGAGTATCATTACCTAGCTCAGGACTTTCAACCCGAGCTTGTACTAATGGTAATTTCTGCGTAAATTCATGCAATGATCGTAATCGCATATCAAGACCCGGAGCAATATTCCCTCCAAGGTAAACACTTTTAGAATCAATAAAATCGTAAGTTATAGCTGTCCCTGCATCAACCACAAGAATATCTGTATTAGGCTTCAGAAATGAAGCTCCAACCACAGCTGCCAATCTATCTTTCCCAAGCGTTTCAGGCGTTGAGTAACTATTTTGAATAGGCACATTTGTACAATGCGAAAGCACAATCAAATTCGGATACCTACTCCTCAAATTAAGCAAAAACTGTTCGTTTTCGGTAACTACACTCGACAATATACAGGCTTTAATCTTAAATTGTGTGAATAGTTCCGAAATTTCAAGCAAACCAAATACATCAAAAATGGCAAACTCAACCAAAACATCTTGATTAAAAATGCCAATTTTTGTCCTCGAATTTCCCTGATCAATGCACAAGTTCATGACATTGCTTTTATAATTTACGATTAAACCAACATGCAATGACGAAAATAATCGCCCCAAAATAGTCCGTTTAAAGAATCATTTTTTCTATTGGAATTACCAATATACCTTCAGCACCTAAAACCTTAAGTTTACCGATAATATCCCAAAATATTTTTTCATCAATAACAGCATGTAATGAATTCCATCCCTCTTTAGCCAAAGGCATAATGGTTGGACTTTTCATTCCTGGAAGCACTTCTATTATTTTATCAATATTGGCTGTAGGAACATTCATTAATACATACTTCTTGCCTTCCGCAATTTGCACCGATTCAATTCTAAACAGAAGATCGTCTAAAACGGCCTGTTTCTCTGCAGATAACTTTGGATTAGCAATCAACAAAGCTTCCGATTTCATTAGCACTTCAACCTCTTTCAGATGATTTGTGACCAAGGTACTTCCAGAACTTACAATATCAAAAATTGCATCTGCCAAACCGATGTTGGGAGCTATTTCAACAGAACCGGTTATCACATGGATATCGGCACTTACACTTTTCTCTTTCAGAAAATCACCAAGTATCTCAGGATACGATGTTGCAATTACTTTTCCATTGAACCAGGAAATATCAGTATACTCAGCTTCTTTAGGGATAGCGAGCGACAAACGACATTTACTAAAACCCAACCGCTTTGTAATTACAGCGTTCTTCTTTTTTTCGGCATATTCGTTTTCACCAACTATACCGATATCAGCTACTCCATCGGCAACCGACTGAGGGATATCATCATCGCGAAGAAATAAAACTTCTAAAGGGAAATTACGTGCAGGCAACAGCAACAATCTTTTACCAGATTCTACTTTGATTCCTGACTCAGTAAGCAACGACATGGTTTCTTCGTATAACCTTCCCTTGGCTTGTACAGCTATTCGTAACATAGTTTTTTAATTTTATCAATTGGAGTACAAAGGTACAAAAAATGCACGTATTACACATTTATTCAAAAAAAAAGTCCGTTATCGAAATAACGGACTTAAATGCCAGCAAGAATTTCTTTTTGCAATAGCTTTTAATTACTTAACTGAGTCAACCTTAGCTGAGTCAACAGCAACGCTATCAACAGCTGCAGAATCAACAGCAACAACTGTAGAGTCAGTTGCAGGAGCAGTTTCAGCTGCTTTAGGAGCGCAAGATGCGAAAGCCATAGCTACCACAAAAAATAAAAATACTTTTTTCATTTCATTTAAACTTTTAAAATTAAACATGTTTGTTTTGCAATTCAAAATCGATGCAAAGGTACATTATTTTTTTATTCCGCATTAATAAATATCATTTTTTTTTAAAATATTTTTTGGTTTGGTGCTTTTTTATGATTACATGAGCCAAATAGAATCTAATTCATGTAGATTTCCTTATTCCAGTTGACATTTGCACAAAAAAAGTCCATTAGAAGATTCTAACGGACTTTTTGTTTCGTAAATAAATTTACGGTAGCTCTGATTACTTTACTGAATCAACTTTAGCAGTATCAACAGCAGCACTATCTACAGCTACTGTATCAACAGCAACAGCAGTAGAGTCAGTTGCAGGAGCAGTTTCAGCTGCTTTAGGAGCGCAAGATGCGAAAGCCAAAGCTACAACGCAAAACAAAAATACTTTTTTCATTTCTTTAAACCTTTAAAATTTAACATGTTAATTTTGCTATTCAAAATCGCTGCAAAGATACATTAAAATTCTATTACAGGTAAATAATTGCATTAAAATTTTAGAATTATTTTGACAGGTTTTAAAGGTTGTGGATAAGTATCTGATTAATAGTAGATTAATAATTCTATTTATTCGTAGAATACAAGTATCTTTTAATACTTTTCTTCGGAGTTTTCTCGAATTCATGGGGGTAAAGTTGAATTTTAGAAATTCCTTCGTAAGATGCCACCATAGAATTCAACATTTTCCGGTTTTCCTCCATAAGTTCCTCCAATTGATCATGGGTTACATGCTCTGTATCTACTGCTTCATAATCGGGACAAACTAATGCAACAAGTTTACCATTTCGCTCAACCACCAAACTCTCCATTATATAAGGCATATTATTTAGCTTAGCCTCAATTTCTTCGGGATAAATATTTTGGCCACTGGCACTCAAAATCATGGTTTTATTCCGTCCACGAATAATTACATTGCCATCTTCATCAATCATCCCAAGGTCACCGGTATGCAACCAACCTTCTTTATCAATTATTTGTGCAGTCGCCTCAGGATTTTTAAAATAACCCGACATTAGATTCTCACCTCTAACACATATTTCACCAACGCCCGTTTCAATATCCATGTTCAGAAGCTTTGCTTCCATTATATCCAATAACTTTCCAGCTGATTTTGGAATAAAATCTTTGCTGTGCGCATAACTAATTAACGGAGCACACTCAGTCATTCCATACCCGACAGTATAGGGAAATTTAATTTTAGCAAAAAACTCTTCAACTTCAGCATTGAGTGGAGCGCCTCCAATCACTATCTGTGAAAATTCGCCTCCAAAAGCATCCATCAACTTTTTGCGGATTTGAGCCAAAACTGGTTGATCTAGAAACGGAATGCTTAACACCCAACGCATTGATGGTTTTGCCAGCAAGGGTTGAATCTGTTTTTTATAAATTTTTTCAACTATAAGTGGCACCAAAAATACAACATTCGGTTTTATTTCGGCAAATGCATTTAACAATATTTTGGGAGATGGAATTTTACCTATGAAATGTATATGACAACCGGCACAAGTAGATGTCAAAAACTCGAAAGCACAGCCATAAGCATGCGCTAGAGGTAAAAACGAGATAATTTTATATCGAGGAGCAACAATTCCGGTTCTAAATCCGAAAGTAATATTGCCCGCTAATGCATTTCCACTGGTCATCACACCTTTACTAAAACCGGTAGTGCCTGAAGTGTAGTTTATCGAAACAACTTCACTATTTGGTTTGTCAATATACCTTACATGATCACGAAAAAAGCCCTGAGGATATTTTGCATGAAAAAGACTATTGATATAATCAGGCTGCAAATACTTAACAACAAGTTGCTCATGAATTTCTGTCTCTGTACCTTCAAGTTTAGGCTCTTTATTTAACAATGAAATGCAATTGAAACCTGTGAGCGAAAAAACAGCTTTTACAGTTGTGAGTTTTTCTTCCTCCAGATTCTCCCAAATATTATCCCCAACAAAAAGCAAAGACGATTCGGAATGGTTAGTTATATGATGAACATCATTTGGATTAAAATCCTGCAAAATAGGAACAATAACAGCCCCATAGGTAACTGTGGCCAGATAAGTTATTGCCCAGTTGGCGTTATTCCTACCAATAAGCGCTACTTTATCATTTGGCTTAAGCTTACATTGTTCAAACAAAATATGTATTCGGGCAACACGCTTAGCCACATCGGCATAGGTCAGTGTCATATCTTCACCATAATTGCTATAAGCCGGGAGTTCCCAATTTTTACGGAAAGAATCTTCAAAAAGACGAATAAAGTTTTCCTGTATCATTTGCGTGTTTTGTGCGTTATCAACATTTAAGACAATGCAAAAATAATCAATAATTACACAAACGAAATGAAAATGAGCATGATTTTAGTTTAAACAAACTAAAAAGCGGTTAACATTAATAACAATAAAGTGACAAAATGCAATTAAACAGACTAAAAACAGAGTCATTTAAGCCAATTTCAAATTCGTAAACTCTAAAATAAATAGTATCTTTGTAGCTTCAAAAAAAATACAATTAAATTGTTATGAATATATCGTATAATTGGCTGAAACAATACATTAACATTGATGTAACGCCCGATGAATTATCAAAAGCTTTAACATCCATTGGACTGGAAGTAGGCGGAGTGGAAGAAGTTCAAACCGTAAAAGGGGGATTAGAAGGATTGGTAATTGGAGAAGTTCTTACCTGCAACATCCACGAAAACTCAGATCACCTACATGTAACCACAGTAAATGTTGGTGGAGAGGAACCTCTTCAGATTGTTTGTGGTGCGCCAAACGTAGCTACAGGTCAAAAAGTAGTGGTAGCAACTGTTGGAACTAAACTTTATTCGGGTGACGAAAGTTTCTCTATTAAACGATCAAAAATACGTGGCGTAGAATCATTCGGAATGATTTGTGCTGAAGATGAAATTGGCATTGGAGCAAGCCACGACGGCATTATTGTTCTTCCAGGAGATGCAATTGTAGGAACATTGGCCAAGGATTATTACGGTATTAAAAACGATACTTTATTGGAAGTAGATATCACACCTAACCGTGTGGATGCTGCTTCTCACTTTGGTGTAGCTCGTGATTTAGCTGCATTTTTTGCATTAAAAGATAAATCGGTAAAATTGCTCAGACCATCGGTTGATACATTTGCCGTTCAAAACACAAACCTCAGCATTCCTGTAACAGTTGAAAACACGGATGCTTGTCCGCGCTATTCGGCCGTAACTATTTCGGGCGTAAAAGTAACTGAATCGCCGGATTGGTTGAAAAACTATTTACTTATCATCGGACTTCGTCCAATCAACAATATTGTAGACATCACCAACTTTGTTTTACATGAACTTGGACAACCACTTCATGCTTTTGATGCCGATAAAATCAAAGGCGGAGAAGTGCGCGTGAAAACATTAGCTGATGGAACTCCTTTTACAACACTTGACGGTACTGAACGCAAACTGAATGCAGCTGACCTGATGATTTGTAACTCCGAAGCACCAATGTGCATTGGAGGTGTATTTGGCGGATTGAATTCGGGTGTAACTGAAACTACTCAAAATGTATTTTTAGAAAGCGCTTATTTTAATCCAGTTTCAATCCGTAAAACGGCTCGTCGACACGGATTAAACACAGATGCATCATTCCGTTACGAGCGTGGCTGCGACCCTACCAACACGATTTACGTATTAAAACGTTGCGCGCTATTGATTCAGGAAGTAGCAGGAGGTCAAATTTCCAGTGAAATTGTAGACGTTTATCCACAAGAAGTAAAACCATTCGAAGTTTCGGTTTCCTTGCATAAAATCAACACCCTGATTGGAAAAGCCATTGGCAAAGAAAATATTGAAACGATTCTTGGCGCTCTTGAAATGAAAATTGTGAGCCAAAACGAAGAGGGATATGTGCTTCATGTTCCGGCTTACCGTGTGGATGTGCAACGCGACGTGGATGTAATTGAAGACATTTTGCGTATTTACGGTTATAACAATGTAGAAATCGGCGAAACACTAAAATCGACTTTAAGCTACAGCTCAAAACCTGACAGTTATAAACTTCAAAATCTGATTGCAGAACAACTTACTGCTCAGGGTTTCAATGAGATATTAAACAATTCACTTACAAAAGGTGGATATTATACTGATTTAACATCATTTCCGGCAGCTCACAGCGTAAAAATTCTAAATGCTTTGAGTTCTGACCTAAACGTTATGCGCCAAACCTTACTTTTTGGTGGATTGGAAAACATCAACCGCAATGTAAATCGTCGCAACGGAGATTTGAAATTCTACGAATTCGGTAATTGCTATTACTACAATGCCGAAAACAAAAAAGATGGCGAAGCTTTATCTGTTTATTCTGAAGATTTCCACCTTGGATTGTGGCTTACAGGTAACAAGCATGGGCAATCGTGGACAGCAACTGATGAGAAATCTAGCATTTATGAATTAAAAGCTTATATAGAAAATATCTTTAAACGATTAGGCTTCAACCTACGCAAACTCGTTACCGGCGAATATGCGGACGATTTGCTAAGCGAAGCATTGACAGTTTACAGTGCAGCCGGTAGGAAATTAGCTGTTTATGGTATTGTAAGCCCTAAAATTCGTAAAGTGGCTGACATTGACCAGGAAGTTTATTTTGCCGATTTGAATTGGAATGCCATTATAGCTGAACTTGGCAACCACAAAGTACAATACGCTGAGTTATCGAAATTTCCGGAAGTGAAACGCGATTTGGCTTTATTGCTGGATAAAAACATAACTTTTGCCGAAATAGAAAAAATCGCCTTTGAAACAGAACGAAAACTATTGAAAAAAGTGAATTTGTTTGACGTTTACGAAGGTAAAAATCTGGAAGCAGGCAAGAAATCATATGCAGTAAGTTTTTTGCTTCAAGACGATAGCAAAACGCTTACCGACAATCAGATTGAAAGCATTATGAAAAAGTTGCAAGGTAATTTTGAAACAAAACTGGCAGCAAAACTCAGATAGTTACAAGTCAATATATCTGAATATTACATTATAAAAAACATTTCATTAATATTTAGAATTACTTAATCACAAATAACTTCCACAAAGTCAATAACCTTGGGGAAGTTGAAACATATAAAAATGAGCGACAAATCATTCGAAACGGAACTTTTACATACACCGTATGCAAAACCTGATGCCTATAATGCTTTAAGTATGCCTATTTATCATTCGGCAGCTTATGAGTTTGATACTGCAGAGCAAATGGAGCTGGCCTTTACTGGTAGAGCTGCGGATCACGCTTATTCTCGAATCACAAACCCAACTGTTCAGTATTTTGAAGATCGCATAAAAACTATTACAGAAGCCTTCAGTGTTACTGCTCTAAATTCGGGTATGGCAGCCATTTCCAATGCAATTATCACGCTGGCAAAATCGGGCAGTAATATCGTCACGTCGCGCCATTTATTCGGAAATACATATTCGCTTTTTGCTTCTACCCTATCAGCATTTGGTGTCGAAATCCGTTTTTGCGACCTAACCAACATCGATGAACTTGAAGCACATATTGATGCTAATACTTGCGCAGTATTTCTGGAAATTATTACCAATCCACAACTTGAAGTTGTAGATTTAAAAGGTATTTCTGAAATTGCAAAACAAAAAGGTGTTCCAGTGGTAGCCGATACAACTGTCATTCCTTTCTGTGCCTTCAAAGCAAAAGATTTTGGCATAAACATTGAAATCGTTTCTAGTACAAAATACATTTCGGGTGGTGCAACCGGCCTGGGTGGACTGATTCTCGATTATGGAAATTTCAATTGGTTATCGTCACCCAAGCTACACGTAATGGCTAAAGAATTTGGCCCGGCTGCATTCACTGCTAAGCTGCGTAAGGAAATTCACCGTAACTTGGGTGCATATATGACACCACAAGTTGCATATATGCAAACATTAGGATTGGAAACACTAACCATCCGTTACGAACGTGCCACTTCTACGTGCTTACAATTAGTTGAGAAACTAGAAACATTACCAAAAGTTGAATCGGTAAATTATACAGGACTACCTTCGAACAAATACTTCGAACTAAGCCAAGAGCAATTTGGAAGCCGTCCGGGAGCTATGTTCACACTTAATCTTGCTTCACGTGAAGCTTGTTTTACATTTATAAACAAGCTGAAATTAATTAAACGAGCTACAAATCTATTCGATAATAAAACTCTTGCCATTCATCCTGCCAGCACTATATTTGGGACATTCACTCCTGAAATGCGTAAAGAGATGAATGTATCGGATAAAACTATCCGTATTTCGGTTGGACTGGAAGGAGTTGAAGATTTGTTTGCTGATTTTGTTCAAGCACTAAATAGCTACTGAATATCTGCAATATAACACAAAAAACAAAGGCTGTTTCAAATTTTGAAACAGCCTTTGTTTTTTGTGTTATATTCTAATGATTAAACTGCTAGAATTCTTTCGTAATCTTCAACAGTAGCACCGTTCAAACAAGCCTCAATAATTTCGTGGCCTTTAGGATCTAACTCTGGAGTCAGGTATTGAGCCAATTCATCTTTAAAGAATTCGAATAATTTTTCAGCTCCGGCGTCATAACCAGCTTTTTCCATTTCAACTTGTTTATGAACCTGAAGGAAACGAGATGGAATCTTTACTCCTTCAATTGTCAGGTAGTTTAGTTCATATCCTAATAGAGGGCAACGAGCTGGCTGATATTGATCTCTACGCAATTTAGCATTACCACGACGAGTTAAGTATTCACGCATAAACAATTGTGGTTTGAAACCAACTTTCCACACTCCAATGTATTGATTAGGAACTAAGGTAAACATAGTATTAGGAGTATTGATAATTTGCTCCAACAACATATTGGCATGATGAACACGCTTTCCTGTTGCAAAAGGCCAATAAGAACCTACACCTTCAGAACCCATTCCAGTTCCACCTCCTATTATACTTGGATTAGCATGTCCACGAGGAGAAACCAATCTCCACAACCAAGCAAGTGCAGGAGGTAGAATATGGAACATTCCAATAATTCCATAATTTGGATTTTCTAAAGAACTTGGCGGTGTACGAACACCAAAACTACGAACATCAACCGAAACAGCTGTTCCAATAACATTTGGCACAATCTCACGAGGTAATACCACGCGTGGATTTGGACAACGCTTACCTGGCGCATCTTCTATATGATTCCAGATTAAGGCTGTACTACCCGGATTTGTTGCAATATTTAAGAACAAAAGTGGCTTTGTTGGATTTAAGGTGATTTTTTCCAAAGTAGGATCATCTCCATATTGGTTTACACCATCTACTCGAATAAACCATGAGTTTTCAGCGTCAATAACAGAAAGTTTTCCATTATTTTTCTGAATGCTTTGAGGGCACATACCCATGTCATCCGTTACTGGATTAAAAGACGAAAATAATGGAATGTTAATTAGACGAGTTTCGTCAGTTATCATGTTTTTACCAATCAACACCTGGCCGTTTGGTTCACGAATGATATGTTGAAGCATTTCACTCTTACCACCACCACTAGCACCCTCATGCATAAATGTAGTGATATTATCGTATGGGCTAACTGCCTGAACTGTAGAGCAATGTGTTGTAACCCAACCTTCTTTTTCACCCTTTGTAAGAAGCGCTCCGTAAAGACCTTTTTTTGCACTTGGACCTGGATAGAGGTTGTAAGCAAAAATATCGTGACGATCAGAGGTACGATCGTGAACTACCACTTGTTTTCCATTAAAATGAGTATGACGGAAAGTTGGTGCAATATAAAGTACCGATTCAATCTTAAAATCAGAAGTTAGCGACTCAACTGGCGTCATTACCTGAAGCATAGCTAAGCCCATAGCAAAAAAGCCTGCATTTGCCGGACAAATAGCCATACCACCTACTCCAATACCTTCGCGACCGGCAAAGTAGAAAAATACAGCCAACTCTTGAGATTTTAGCCAATCGAAGGTTTCAGTTTTCAACGAAGAAAATTCATAACCAAATCTATGTTTAAAAGTTTCTTTATCTGTAGATTGATTATCGGCAATGAACATTGTATCCGGGTCACGGCGTCTCATATAAGGATCTGTAAAATTTGCCGAAATCCCATTTGTTACCTTGTGTACAATCGCTTCAGTATAGATTCCTTTTCCGGGAATATCATAACTAACTTCATACGACAAATTACCGTTACCGCCCACAGCTATTTCTTGTAATTCTTCCACTGTATTGTAAACTGTATATCCTGCACAGTTCTCTAATACATCTCTTACTTCAGAAGGAAGTGTAAGACCTTTTTTGTTTAATACTTTTTCTAAGTCACTCATAACTAATTTTTTATTACCAAAACAACAATCCGGTACTTTTACCTTTATTTTTATATCTAACCATATCAGTGATGATTATTTGCCGAAACACATAAAATTTCACTAACACCTTCGTATACATTTTCAAATCTAAAATTACGTCTTGTATTGAAATAAATGCTGTCGCCAACCTGTATTACGTAACTTTTATTATCTATTTCAAATTGAATTTCGCCGGCCAATACATATCCATACATATAACCAGAAAAAGTTTTAAACAAATCAGTGCTGTCTGCTTTCTCCTGAAGACGTAGCAAAAAAGGATTAATCTGCTTATTCAACTCGTGCTGCGAGAGCAAAAACATCTTAGCATCAAACTCATTTTCGCCAATCAACAATTTTTCATCTCTTCTAAAAACCGGATTACTCTCTGCCGACTCATTCTCACCAATCAACTCTCCAACTGTAGTTTGCAACTTTTCAGCAATCATTTTCAATGTCAATATTGACGGAAATGATTTTGCTCGCTCTATTTGTGAAAGCGCACTTGGGCTTATTCCAACCTTTTTTGCTAAATCGTTCAGCTGTAATGACTGCTGTTCGCGCTTCCGTTTTATTCTCTCTCCAATTCGTTCCATGCTGTTATTTAAGCCGCCACAAAGATACAAATTAATTGATAATATGAAGTCACACTTAATATATTAATTAAGGCTTCATAATGAATTTTTGTTCATTATTCACAAAAAAACTTGCAATCAATGGACAAATCCATTCAATTGCAAGTTAAATCTATGCATTTAGATACTCATTCAACAAATTACAAATCATTAGTTCTTTTTCTTCTGCCCTCTTGTTTGAGGTTTTTTGTATTTAATTTTCATTGCTGCGGCACGACGAACTTTCATATTTACTTTTTTATTTTTTCCAATTTTTTCATGAAAAGCCTCTCCACCTTCTTCTTTTTTTGGTAGTTGAACCAAGGTATTTTTCATAGCCACTTTTGGCAATTCATCTAACGTAAGTTCAGTAGAAATAACCACATCCTCGGGCATCTTCATCAATGGAATTTTACAGCCCATCAATTCTTCAATAGCTTTACGACTATCAGCATCGTCTTTAGTGATAAATGCCAACGCCACCCCTTTCTTATCTGCACGACCTGTACGTCCGATACGGTGCATATAACTTTCAGGAACTTCCGGAATGTCAAAATTTACAACGTGGGTTACATCTTCAAAATCCAAACCACGAGCAACAAGATCGGTAGCAATAAGTATTCTATGTTCGTTTGAATTAAACAACCTAAGATTCTCAAAACGGTTATTCTGAGATTTATTAGAGTGAATAATCCCAATTTGTTCGGGAAACAAAGGCTCTAATCGTTCAAAGATATCATCAGCCATTTTTTTAGTAGAAGCAAAAAGAAGCACTTTTGAGAAGTCGGGATTCGACTTCAATAGGTATTCTACTAAATTTATTTTAGTATTGAAATTCGGTACTTTAATGCCTGCTTGTTTAATGTTTTCGAGAGGAGTACCTGTTTTAGCAGCTTCAATTTCAAGAGGATCAATAAAGAAATCGGCAATAAAATCTTTCAATTCATCTGTTATTGTTGCCGAAAACATTAAATTTTGTCTCTTGGTTGGTAATAAATCAATCACACGAATCAACTGAGGACGAAAACCCAAATTCAACATTTCATCTACCTCATCAATAACAAAGCGTTTCACCGACTTAAGCTTCAGCGAACCATTTAAGGTAAAATCCAACAAACGACCCGGCGTAGCCACAAGCACATCCAAACCAGCTCTGATTAGCGGAGTTTGCTGCACCATATTTACGCCACCATACACTCCCGCCACACGAACATTCATGTATTTGGTAAGCTTCTCAACTTGCTCAACTACCTGTATAACTAGCTCACGAGTTGGTACAACTACCAAAACAGTGGGGCTTTTTTCCTTTGTATACTTCCATTGACGAAGCGTTGGAAGTAAATATGCTATCGTTTTTCCGGTTCCGGTTTGGGCAATACCAACCATATCGCGACCGGACATAATAACCGGATATGCTTTTTCCTGAATGGTTGTTGGTTGAGAAATCCCTAAATCGGTAAGGGCATTTATAAGTGGAGAGTTGATATTAAAATCGGTAAAAGTCATGAGAATAATTTATAATTAAGAAGAGCTGAACTTCATTTCGCAATGCACTATTAATAGCGCTTATTTAAAACGCACTATTAATCGGGTACAAAGATACTCTAAATGTATCAAAATCTGAAATTTAAATTTCAATCAACTGATTATAAACACAATTCAACAACTCCTCAACAAAAATTACTAATTACGAGCAAAAAATCACAGTTTTTTCAGGGTGCCAAACGTGATATTTTCCAGCTATCAACCTGTTTTGTAAAAAGCAACCGATCGTGCAGCCGATTGGCTCTACCTTGCCAAAATTCAATTGAAGTTGGTTTTACGACATAACCTCCCCAATGTGGAGGTTTTGGAACTTCATTTCCAAATTTTTGGGCATAATACTGAAATTGTTTTTCCAAAAAATCATTGGAATGAATAACCTGACTCTGCGGTGAAGCCCATGCACCCAACTGACTATCAATTGGTCGTGATTTGAAATAAGAAGCAGATAGCACTTCGCTAATTTTCTCAATTACCCCCTCAATACGAACCTGACGTTCCATAGTTGGCCAAAAAAAAGTCAGTGAAACCCGTTTGTTTTGAGCCATTTGATGTGCCTTATGACCCTCGTAGTTAGTATAAAACACAAAGCTTTCGTGCGAAAGCTCTTTCAGTAAAACCACTCGGGAATGAGGTTGCAAGTGCTCATCAACTGTTGAAAGTACCATGGCTGTGGGTTCCAACTGGTTATCTTTAATTGCTTCTTGCAACCAGCGTTCAAATTGATCAAAAGGATTTTCAAGAACATTGCCCTCATCTAAAGCAGCAAGCAGATATTGTTTTCTAATGTCGCGTAGCATATATATTTAACTTCACATTTATTCTTAATTACTAAACAAATTTACTTTCATTTGGTTTAATTCATGTATTAAAAACTGAATTATTTCTATCCTGTTTTACGTCTATTTATTAGTTATTTTACTGAAAAATATCAACTTGAAACAGAGCAGAAAAACTATTATTTTGTTCATATCTTTTTGTTTTACAAGAGCATATTTTACAAATAAAAATGTACTTTTGGGCAGAAATTAAAAAATATCATTCGTAATGAAAGACTTGCTACAAGCACGCCATATAGGCATTTCAGAACAAGATGAAGCTACTATGCTTCAAGTTATTGGAGCTAAAAATATCGATGAATTAATCGAACAAACCATACCAGCTTCCATTCGGTTAAAAGAAGACATTGAACTTCCTGAACCACTTACAGAGCGCCAATATGCTGAACACATTGCAGAAATAGCCTCAAAAAATAAACTTTTCACCTCCTATATCGGACAAGGTTGGTACGATACCTGTACACCCGCTGTAATTCAACGAAATATCTTTGAAAACTCTTCGTGGTATACCTCTTACACACCCTATCAGGCCGAAATTTCACAAGGGCGTCTAGAAGCTTTGCTTAATTTTCAAACTGCAGTTTGTGATTTCACTGGCATGCCACTTGCGAACGCCTCATTGCTGGACGAAGCAACAGCTGCAGCCGAAGCTTCAACTATGATGCTGAATTTACGCAGCCGAAATCAGGTAAAAAATAATGTGAATGTACTTTTTGTAGACCAATCGGTTTTCAAATCAAGTTTAGCCGTATTGCGCACTCGTGCAGAAGCTCAGGGAATTATATTAGAGATAGGTGACTACGCAAGCTACAAATTATCGGACAAAAACTTTGGAGCTATTATTCAATATCCGAATGCAGATGGAAGCGTTGAAGATTATTCTGATTTTGTTGCTAAGGCTCATTCACTTGATTGCAAAGTGGCTGTAGCAGCCGATATTCTTAGCTTGGCTCTGTTAACTCCTCCGGGAGAATGGGGTGCCGATATTGTTTTTGGCTCAACTCAACGCTGGGGAATACCAATGGGATTTGGAGGACCATCGGCAGCATATTTTGCAACCCGCGACGAATTTAAACGCGATATGCCCGGACGTATTATTGGAATAAGTAAAGATGCCAATGGAAAAACCGCCCTTAGAATGGCATTACAAACCCGCGAACAACATATTAAACGAGAGAAAGCAACTTCAAACATCTGTACTGCACAAGCATTATTGGCCTCAATGGCTGGCATGTACACGGTTTACCATGGTGCCGAAGGTATTAAAACCATTGCCCAACGCATTCATGACATTGCTTCTTATATCAACGAAATTTTGCCTGTTTATGGCTATACACAAGAAAATGACAATTTCTTCGACACACTAAAAATTTCTTTGCCGGAAAATATTTCAGTTGAAGCAATAAAAGAAATTGCATTGGAATACGAAGTTAACTTCAACTATTTTGCAACCGGCGAAATCGGTATTAGCTTTGACGAAACAACCGACATAGACGATGTAAATACACTGATTGAAATTTTGGCTACTGCCGATGACAACACGCCGGTATATGCCGATGAGGAAGATTTAGAAGGACTTACTTCCATTGACGAAAATCTGGAACGCACTTCAGCTTTCCTGACACACGAAGTTTTCAACCGCTATCACAGCGAAACAGAAATGATGCGCTATATCAAGAAATTGGAACGCCGCGACATATCATTAACTCACTCAATGATTTCGTTGGGTTCGTGCACAATGAAGCTGAATGCAGCTTCTGAAATGCTACCCATGAGTAAACCTGAACTTGGTGGAATTCATCCATTAGCTCCGGCCGATCAGACTGAAGGTTATAACGAAATGATTTCGGAGTTGGAAAAATACCTGATTTCAATCACTGGATTTGCAGCCTGCAGCCTGCAACCAAACTCAGGGGCAGCAGGCGAATATGCCGGCTTAATGACCATTCGTGAATACTTCAAATCAAAAGGCGAAACTCAACGCGACACTTTATTAATACCAGCTTCAGCACACGGAACTAACCCTGCAAGTGCTGCGCAAGCTGGATTCAATATAGTAGTTGTAAAATGTGATGAAGGTGGAAATACAGACTGGAATGACTGGAAAGAAAAAGCTGAAGCCAACAAAGAAAGATTAGCAGGTTGTATGATTACTTATCCTTCAACGCATGGTATTTTTGAAGAGCGAATCAAAGATATGTGTGAGGCCATTCACGCCAATGGTGGACAAGTTTATCTGGACGGAGCTAATATGAATGCACAAGTAGGACTAACTAACCCCGGAACTATCGGTGCTGATGTTTGCCACTTGAATCTTCATAAAACCTTTGCCATTCCACATGGTGGTGGTGGTCCGGGTGTAGGTCCGATTTGTTGCGCAGCCCATTTGGCAGCATTTTTACCTAGTAAAACATTCGGCAAAAACACCGTTTCATCAGCTCCTTATGGAAGTGCAAGCGTGACAGCCATCACTTACGGCTATATAAGAATGATGGGCGAAGCAGGTTTGAAACAATCAACTAAAATTGCCATTTTGAATGCCAACTATCTGGCAACGAAATTGAAAGATAGTTACGGAGTACTTTATACCGGAGAGAAAGGTCGTGTTGGTCATGAATTAATTCTGGAAGCCCGCAATTTTAAAGCTACTTCTGGTATTACCGAAACTGACATTGCAAAGCGCTTAATGGATTATGGATTTCACGCTCCGACTCTTTCGTTCCCTGTTCATGGAACGTTAATGATTGAACCAACTGAGAGCGAATCGTTAGCCGAATTAGATCGTTTTGCTGAAGCCATGTTGCAGATTTATGCTGAAATAAAAGAGGTGGAAAATGGAGTTGCAGATAAAACAGACAACGTGCTACTTAACGCTCCTCACCCCGAATATAGCATTGTTTCAGATGATTGGAACCATTCATACAGTCGCACTAAAGCGGCTTATCCCACCGACTGGGTAGCTGAGAATAAGTTCTGGGTTAATGTAGCTCGAGTGGATAATGCATACGGCGATCGGAATTTGGTTTGCTCATGCATGGCTTTGACAGAATAAAAAATTCAAACAAGACGCGAATCGAATAAAAACCGGTTCGCGTTTTTTTTGTAATATATAAGGTCTTGAAGCACAAAAATGGGACTATTAAACCTAGCTTTATTGAGACAGGGTTTTAATCGCTTAAAAAAAAGCATTACTTTTGTAACAAAAAGCAGAAAACAAACATCAAAATATATACGAAGATTATGCTTAACCCAACCGATGAAATTATACTGCAAAAACGCGGTATTACACCAACTCAGATTGAAGAACAACTCAAATCTTTCGCAACAGGCTTTCCATATTTGGAAATTCGTGGAGCCGCAGAACCCGGAAAGGGAATTGTTCAACTTGCCGAAAACGAAATTCCGGAAGTTTTAGAACTTTGGAATAAATATCTTCAAACCGACGCCACAATCTTGAAATTTGTTCCTGCTTCAGGTGCAGCAAGCCGCATGTTCAAAGATCTTTTTGAATTTATTGAATGCGACAGAACTGAACCGGGCAATAAATTTGAAACAAAGCTCTTTGACGACATTAAGAAATTTGCCTTTTTTGAAGAATTGAATGCTATTTGTATTCAGAATAATGGACAAACAATTGATGAATTGATAGCCGTCAAACAACATAAAGCAATAGTGATAAACTTACTTTCGGAAAGTGGACTAAACTACGGTTCATTGCCAAAAGGACTACTCAGGTTCCACTCCTACGCTAATGGAAAGCGCACTCCTATGCAAGAACATTTAGTTGAAGGTGCTTTGTATGCTTCAAACAAGTCTAATGTTGTAAATATCCATTTCACTGTATCAAAAGAGCATCGCGCACTTTTCGAAAAACATTTGAATGAGTCATTAAGTAGCTTCGAAGAGCAGTTTGGAGTTAAATACAACGTAGGTTTTTCGGAGCAGAAACCATCAACAGACACCATTGCTGCCGATGAAAACAACCAACCTTTTCGCGATAAAGGCGAGTTAGTTTTCCGTCCGGGTGGCCATGGTGCACTAATTGCCAATCTGAATGACCTGAATGGCGACGTTATTTTTATTAAGAACATTGATAATGTAGTACCTGATTCGCTAAAAGACAGCACTGTTACCTATAAAAAAGTAATTGCAGGCATACTTGTAAATCTTCAAACGCAGAGCTTTGCTTATTTACAGGAGCTGGAAAATGAATCTATATCAGCAGCTAAACTATCTGTTATAGCTCAATTCTGCGAAACCCGACTCAACAACCATCATGCTAACTTAAAATCACTTTCAAGCGAAGAGTTAAGAAAATATCTTTTCAACAAACTGAATCGCCCGATTCGTGTTTGTGGAATGGTTAAAAATGTAGGTGAACCGGGTGGTGGCCCATTCCTTACCGTTAACTCAGATGGAACTGTGTCGCCACAAATTTTGGAGAGCTCACAAATAGACTTAAACAATCCAGCCGACAAAGAAAAAATGCTTGGTTCTACACACTTTAATCCAGTGGATTTGGTTTGTGCAGTAAAAAACTACAAAGGCAAAAAGTTTGATCTGGTAAAATATGTTGATAAAAACACCGGCTTTATTTCATTAAAATCAAAAAGCGGAAAAGAACTAAAAGCACTTGAACTTCCGGGGCTTTGGAACGGTGCTATGAGCGATTGGAATACAATTTTTGTTGAAGTTCCTATTGAAACATTTAATCCGGTAAAAACCGTTAATGATTTATTGAGAACAGAACATCAATAGTAGTGGGTGGTTTATAGTAGGAAGTCTGAAGTCGGTTGTAGAACTTTGTGTTAAATTAATGAGGGTGTATGAAAAGTCAAGACGGCTTCAATTGTAAAATAAAAATCAACAAGACGAATTATCATTATGTTTTTTAATTCAATAGACTTTGCCATATTTTTACCAATTGTTTTTTTGCTTTATTGGTTTGCAACAAAAGGAAACTTAAGAATTCAAAATATATTACTAATTGCCTCAAGCTACTTCTTTTACGCTTGCTGGGACTGGAGATTTCTATTTTTACTTATCTTTTCTACCCTACTGGATTACTTTACCGGTATTAAAATACACGAATCTACCGAACAAAGAAAGCGCATATTTTGGTTATGGTTAAGCATAAGTATTAACCTTGGATTTTTGGGAGTTTTTAAATACTAATGCGAATCAGTATTTAAAAAATTAGATAAATGAAAGCAATTGCCATTTTGCCAAACAAATGAATAAGTAATCCGGCAGTTGATCTAACTTTCATCGCTCTTTGAAT